>Ga0315904_10003227_pt1 | contig 24262 bp, 12 predicted proteins | sample LakEriMetagenome_6_FD_203529 | JGI IMG/M metagenome (GOLD analysis project Ga0315904, IMG submission 203529) | Freshwater fungal communities from buoy surface, Lake Erie, Ohio, United States - Buoy 12 MA120 | ecosystem: Environmental > Aquatic > Freshwater > Lake | place: USA: Lake Erie, Ohio... | reverse complement strand
GCGTCTCGATCGACGCGCTGCAGCGCTTCAGCGCCCCGCCGTCGCGCTACTCGGAAGCGTCGCTCGTCAAGGAGCTCGAGTCGCGCGGCATCGGACGGCCGAGCACCTACGCGTCGATCGTGAACACGATCTCGCAGCGCGGCTACGTCGAGCAGAAGTCGCGCCGGTTCTACGCGACCGCGCTCGGCGAGGCCGTGGTGTCGCTCCTCGTCGGCGGGTTCCCCCTGCTCTTCGACTACGAGTACACGCGTCTCATGGAGGCGCGGCTCGACCGGGTCGAGGCCGACGAAGAGGATTGGCGTGCGCTCCTCCGCGAGATCAAGGGCATGCTCGAGGGCGCGACCCTCGAGGAGTCGTTCGCCCGCATGCGCGATGTGCCCCTCTGGCGCTGGTCGAAGTACGGCTGCCCGAAGTGCGGAAAGCGCACCAAGGAGCGCGTGGGCGGCGGACGCTGGTTCCTCTCCTGCTCGGGCTACCCGGAGTGCGACTTCGCCTCGCGACTGAACGACGAGGGCGCGCCCGTGAACGACATGGCGCTTGACATGGTGTGCCCGGTCGATGGCTCGGCGATGGTGCTGCGCAGCGGAAAGTTCGGCAAGTACATTGCGAGCGCGAACTATCCGGCCGTGAAGTACGTGGTGCGCCTGGACAAGAAGGACCGCATCGTGCTGCCGTCCGCCCCTCCGCTGCAGGACCCCGACGTCGTCTGCGAGAAGTGCGGCAAGGTGTGCAACGTGCGCTCGGGCAAGCGCGGACCGTGGCTTGGCTGCAGCGCGTTCCCGAAGTGCCGCGGACGCGCCGACTGGAAGAAGTTGCCCGAGGCGAAGCAGGCTGAACTGCTGAAGGCGCTCGACCGCCATGCTGAGACGAATGCGCCCGCGACGCTTGCTCGCCGCGACGGCAGCGCGATCGATGCGGGAACTCCTGTTGCCGGGCTCATCCTGCCGGAGAGCGTGGTCACGCTGCCCATCCATCCGGATGCTGGCCGCGACGCCGCCGGTTCCCCGGGAACGCTTTCACCCTACCGGGCCGCCGAGCGCATCGCCGAGCCGTTCGTGCGAACTCTCCGCACGCCGTCCGGTCGGAAGTCGCCTGCGGCGTAGTCCTTTCTCGCGCGGTCGCATCGGTGGCGAGCGTCCCGGCGTGGTACTCTGAGACGATGCCCCCGCAGAGCGAGTCGTCTGAGCTTCGCGCCTCTCCTTCGGCCCCGCGCGCCGACGCAGGCACGCTCGACGGGTTGCGCGCGCATGGCGACCGCGACCCTGTGCTCGGTCTCGAACGGAGGGTGGGCGACCTCCTCGCCGCGATGGTCGCGCGCCAGCAGATCCTTGACTCGGTGAAGGCGGACATCGCGGCCCGTCGGGAGAAGGCGCGGGTCGTGCATGACCGCACGATTGCCGACGTCAGGCAGCGCCGCACCAACGGGATTGCGGCCGCACGCGAGATTGCCGAAGCCACGATCACCAAGGCCCGCGACCTCGCCGCTGAACGGAAGCAGAGCCTCGAGGAGCGTCGCAACAAGACGTTCGAGGACCTGCAGGCCCGCTTCGATCAGGAGATGAAGTTCCTCCAGCGCTCGCTCGAGGAGGCGCTCCTCATGGCCGAGGCGATGCGCGAGGCCGGGGAGGACGGCGAGAAGAAAAAGACTCGCGAGATGCACGAGCGGCTGACCCGTGCCATCGCGGAGGCGCAGGAACTCGAGGAACGCGCGAAGACCTACATCCGCTCGTGTCGCCTGACGATTCCGGAGGCCACGGCCGCCGAGATGCCGCCGAGCGAACTGCCCGCCGAGCGCGAGATCGAGCAGTTGCTCGAGCGCGGCCGCGAGCACCTGCAGGCGATCGAGCGGACGCGCGCCGCGCGGCTGATCGCGGGCGTCGCGCCGTTCGTGCTCGCACCCGCCGTCGTCATCGGCGCGGCGGTGATCGGTGCTGCGTCCACGCTGTTTGACGAAACCCGCTGGCCCATGATGGCCGGCATCTGGTCTGGCGTCGCCCTTGTCCTCGCCGTCGTCACGCTTGCCGTGCTCCGCTCGATCGCCACCGCGGCGATGCGTCGGGTCTGGGCGCCATTCCAGACCGACCTTGCCGGGATCCGCGCCGCGCGCGACCGCGCCATCCGCGACCGCGCCGACGCGGTGGGCATCGCGATCATGCGGCTCAAGGACACGGAGCGCGAGGAGGAGGCCGACGCGCATCGGCGCTATGACGGTCCGATCGCCGAGCTGCCCCTCGCGCTTGAGCGCCGGCGCAAGCGCGTCGAGGAGGCCGTCGCGATCGAGCTGAAGCAGATCGTCGACGAGCATGACGCGGTCGTGCGCGAGGCGACCGCCCTTCGCGACGCCGAGATCGCGCGCTTTGAGCGCGAGGCGACCGAAGCCGATGCGGCCGAGCGGGCGCGTGCGGCCGCCGAGCGGACCGCCCTCGAAGAGGAGGAGGTCGAGCGCCTGCGGGACGCACGGCTCGAGTGGATCCGCGTCGCCACCGAAGCGCGCGATGCGCTTGGCGCGGCGGAGGCGATCGACCGCGAGGTGAGCCCGGCCTGGCCTGCGTCGGGGGGCGACTCGATTCGGCTTCCCCGCGATCGGGCTCCCTGGTTCCGATTCGGCTCGATGCGTGTCGAGGTCGCGGGGCTTCCTGGCGGACTGCCGGTTGACCCCGCGTTCCATGTGCCGATGCCGCAGCGCTTCGACATTCCGGCGGCGCTTGGCTTCCCGATTCGCGGGAACCTCGTCATCGAGACGCCGCCGGAGGCCCGCACGTCGGCGCTCGCCGCGGTGCATGCGCTTCTTGCACGACTGCTGACTTCGATTCCGCCATCGAAGGCGCGCTTCACCTTCGTCGATCCGGTGGGACTCGGCGAGAGTTTCGCGGCGTTCATGCATCTCGGCGACGAGTTCGAGCAGTTGGTCGGCGAGCGGATCTGGACCGAGCCCCGTGCGATCGAGCAGCGGCTCGTCGACATCTCCGAGCACATGGAGACGGTGATCCAGAAGTACCTGCGCAACGAGTTCGACGACATCGACGCGTACAACGACGCAGCCGGCGAGATCGCGGAGCCCTACCGCTTCCTCGTCTGCGCGGATTTTCCCGCGAACTTCAGCGAACAGGCTGCGGTGCGGATGCTGTCGATCCTCCGCGCCGGCCAGCGCTGCGGCGTGCACGTGATCCTCATCCGCGACCCGCGCGCGCAGTTGCCCGATGGCATCACCGCAGAGGAGCTCGCGTCGAGCTGCCAGGTCATCCGCTCCGACGGCGCGGGCGGATTCCGCTTCGCGAACGGACCCTACGCCGCGCTTCCGCTTGCATTCGACGCGCCCCTTCCCGACGAGTCGCTCATTCCGCTTCTCACACGGATCGGCCGCGAGGCCAAGACCGCGGCGCGCGTCGAGGTGCCGTTCGATGCGATCGCGCCGAAGCCCGACGTCTTCTGGTCGATGTCGAGCGCGCGTAACCTGCGCGTGCCGATCGGCCGCGCCGGTGCGACGCGGCTCCAGAGCTTCCTTCTCGGCGAAGGCACGAGCCAGCACGCGCTGATCGCTGGAAAGACCGGCTCGGGAAAGTCGACGCTGCTCCATGCGATCATCACCGGCATTGCCTGCTGGTACTCGCCTGCCGAGGTCGAGCTCTGGCTCATCGACTTCAAGAAGGGCGTCGAGTTCAAGACCTACGCGGAGCATGCGCTGCCGCATGCGCGCGCGGTCGCCATCGAGTCGGATCGCGAGTTCGGCCTCTCGGTGCTCGAGGGCCTCGACGCGGAGCTCACGCGCCGCGGCGAGCTCTTCCGCGAGGCGGGTGTCCAGGACATCGCGAGCTATCGCAAGATCCGGCCCGATGCGCGGATGCCCCGCGTGCTGCTCGTGATCGACGAGTTCCAGGAGTTCTTCCTCGACGACGACCGCGTGGCGCAAGGCGCGGCGATGCTGCTCGACAGGCTCGTGCGTCAGGGCCGCGCGTTCGGCATGCACGCGCTGCTTGGCTCGCAGACCCTTGGCGGCGCATACTCGCTGGCGCGCAGCACCATGGGCCAGATGGGCGTGCGCATCGCGCTTCAGTGCAACGAGGCCGATTCGCAGTTGATCCTGTCGGATGAGAATCTCGCCGCGCGGCTTCTTTCCCGGCCTGGCGAGGCCATCTACAACGACGCCGGGGGACGGGTCGAGGGCAACTCTCCCTTCCAGGTTGCGTTCCTCCCCGACGAGAAGCGCGACGACTGGCTTGGCGAGGTCGAGCGGAGGGCGAAGGGCACGTTCGACGCGCTGCCGCGGATCATCTTCGAGGGCGACGCGCGTGCGCCGATGAAGCTGAATCCAGCGCTTCGCGGCGGCATGAAGCCGGATCCGCGTGGAAACGTGCGGCTCTGGCTCGGCGAGGCGGTCGCGATCAAGGATCCCACGTGCGCGCGCCTCGCTCGGGCCGCGGGTGCGAACGTGGCGTGCATCTCGCCACGCGACGATCAGGCCGTCTCGACGACCGCTGGCATGATGCTCTCGATCGCGCGCGAGGCTCCCGACGCGATCATCGACGTGCTCGATGGAACTCCGGCCGATGCGCCCGAGTACGGCACGCTCGCGCGGCTGGCACAGGCGCACGGCGTGCATGCGACCTTCGTCGCATACCGCGACATCGACGCAAAGCTTGCGGAGATCGCGGAGGATGTGGCGGGACGTGCCGAGAACGCGGGTCGGCCGCGACGCTTCCTGCTGATTCATCAGTTGCAGCGCTACCGCACGCTCCGCCGGAACGAGGACGACTTCTCGTTTGGCGGCGGCGGCGATGCGCCACCGTCGCCCGACAAGTTGCTCGGGGGGATCGTGCGCGAAGGTCCTGTCGCCGGTGTCCATGTGGTGGTCATGTGCGACACGCTCGCCTCGCTGCAGCGGACGTTCGACCGGAACGCGCTGCGAGAGTTCGACTGGAAGGTGCTGTTCCAGATCTCGCCAGCCGACTCAAGCACGCTGATCGATTCGCCTGCCGCGAGCCGCCTCGGCACGAACCGCGGATTGCTGCATTCCGAGGAACTCGGCATGCTCGAGAAGTTCCGGCCGTACTTATAGCGGCGGCTGCTTGCGGCAGCCGCCGTGATTTGAGCGCTCGCGACGTGATTTTTAGCGCTCGCGACTCGCTTCGCTTTCGCTCGCTCTGGTCAGCCTCGCCGCGAGTGAATCGCGGCGGGCTGGGGACGCGTTGTTTGAGCGCTCGCGGCTCGCTTCGCTTTCGCTCGCTCTGGTGCGTGCGAAGGCTTCCGCCTACTCTTCGCCGAGCATCGCCTCGAGTCGCCGCTCGCTTGCTGGGAATGCCCGCGGCATGTTCGGCGCAAACCGGCTGATCTCGATTTCCTCGAACATGTCGCGAATCGCGCAGAGTTCCCGCTGATTTCGGGAGGGCGACATGAGCGCCTCCGCGACGCGCGCACGCCATGGCGCCAGTTCGTCGTCGATGGCGAGGTCGCGAGATGTGCCGATCTCGCGGAGTCTCTCGAGCCGTGCCACAAGCATCTGCGTCAGTCGTAGAAGGCGCGTCGCACCATCGCGATCGGCGCGCGCGAGCGGCTCGAGCCGTTCGCCCAGAAGTTCGGCAAGTCGCGCGGCCACGCGGGCCCGAGGTTCACCCTCGCAGTCGGGCTTGACTCCGCGGGTGCGCGTCTCGATCTCCTCCGCCGCCAACAAAGTCGCGTGCAATGTGCGCATCGAACGGGCGACCCGGTCGTGGAGATCGCGGCCAGCGCCGCGCGCAACCGCAAGAAGCGCAGCGCCGTCGCGCGGTACGCATTCGGCTTCCGCGACGGCCTGCGCAGCCACGCTTCGCGCGACAAAGCCCACGACGTCGTCGATGCCGCGCAACCCAACCAGTGCATGCAGTTCTTGGCAGAGCGGGTCGTAGGCGACGTGGTGTTCGACCGCCTCGCGGATCTCCGCGGCGACGAAGCCGGCAATTGCGGCCTTGTGCTCCTCAAGCGCGCGACCGCCCCGATCGAGCACACGAAGCGCGACACCGACGCCTTCGCGAACGAGCGCCGGGAAGCCGATCAGCGCGATGCCTGCGCGGCGATAGGCGATTTCAGCGGGAATCGGCTCGTCGGGCATGCGCTCGACGAGTCCGCGCTCGATGCGCGCCACGGGATCGGTGGCGTGATCGATGGAGGCTCGCAGTCGATCGCGCGCGAGGCTCGCAAACCCCCGTGCGAGGGCGGGAAGGTCCCTTCCGACTGCGAGGATCGATCCATCGGCGTCGGCAACCTCGAAGCGCATGCTGAGGTGCGGCGCAAGGAGTTCGTCACGGAAATCGCCCGGCGCGATCTCGGTTTGGGCGACAGTGGAAAGGTGCCGCGCAAGCGCGCGCTTCAGCGAACCCTTTCCGAAGGCGATCGCTTCGGTAGCGCCCTGCACGACTTCCTCGATCGGAAACAGTCGCACGCGAAGGTGCTTGGGCAACGTTCGAATGAGCGCCTCGACCTTCTCCGCGAAGAGGCCCGGCACCAGCCACTCGAACGGCGCGGGATCGACGAGACCGAGCGCCTCGACGGGAATGCGCGCCGTGATGCCGTCGCCCGCGTCCTCGGGGTCGTGCTCGTAGGCAAGCGGGACGGTGAGCATGTCGAGCGCGACCGATTGCGGGAACGACGCGTCCGACACGCGCTCTGCTCCGTCGCGCAGGAGGTCGTCCTCGCGCATGAAGAGATGGCGCGGATCGCGCGCTTCCGCTTCCTTGCGCCAGGACTCGAACGACGGCATCGAGTGGATGTGCTTCGGGAGGCGCTCGTCGTAGAAGCGGAAGGCAGCCTCTTCCTCGAGCAGGAGTCCGCGGCGTCTGCCGCGGGCTTCCTCGCGCTCGAGCAGCGCACGCATGGCGCGGTTCTTCTCGAGAAACGCGCCCTTGGTGCGCCCGCGATGGCCGACGAGCGCTTCCTGGATGAAGACGTTGCGCGCGCCGACGGGATCGACCGGGCCAAACGGCACGCGCCGACGCGCAACGAGCACCAATTCGCCGAAACTGGTGCGCTCCCAGGCGGCGACTTGCCCGGTTTCCTCGACGAAATGCGGCTCGAACTGCGTCATCCTGCAGAGGTGCGGCGCGACGCGCACGATCCAGTCGGGCTGAATGCGGCCGGCGATGCGGCCGTAGCGCCGCGTGGTCTCGACGATCTCGGCGGCAACGACCCAGTTCGGCGCGCGACGTGCAAGCGCGCTCGCCGGATGCAGCGCGTACAGCGCACCGGTCGGCCCGCGGTACTCGCCCTTGTCGGTCTTCATGCCGACATGCGAGGCGAAGCCGGCGATCACAGCCCTATGAAACGCGCCGTCGTCGATGTCGGGGCCCGGCTCGCCGACCCTCGCCGAGAAGTGCTCCATGCAGAGTTCGCGCAGCTGCGCGACCACGTCGCTCCACTCGCGCATGCGCTGGTAGGAGAGCATGTTTCGCTCGCACCACTTTCGCTTCTGGCTCGAGCCGAACTCCTTCCCGCCCTCGTCGCGCGTCTCCGCCCGCCACGCGCGCCAGAGCTTGACGAACGATGCGAAATCGCTGCGCGGATCGACGAAGCGAAGGTGCAGAAGATCGGCGGTGGCGCGGTTTGCCTCCGGTCGAATGCGTGGATCCTGCACCGCGAGTCCCGCTGCGACGGTGACGATGTCGTGCGGAAGGAGCGGGTGCGCGGCGCTCCCATCGATGGCGGCGATCACCATCCGCGAGAGCCGCGGGTCGAGTGGCAGAAGGCTCATCGCGCGGCCAGTCTTTGTAAGCCGCCCCTCTGCCGTCGAGGCGCCGAGCTCGACAAGCGTTGCGCGCCCGTCCGCGAGAAGCCGGGCCGACGGCGGATCGACGAACGGGAAGTCCTCGGCCCTTCCGAGTTGCAGCGCCTCCATCTGCAGAATGACGCTCGCAAGGTTCGTGCGCAGGATCTCCGGCTGGGTGAACTCGGCGCGGCGGCTGAAGTTCTCCTCGGAGTAGAGGCGCACGGCGATCCCGGGGCCGAGGCGTCCGGCACGCCCGGCTCGCTGCCGCGCGCTCGCCTGCGAGATCTCCTCGACTGGAAGACGTGCGACGCGCGAGCGGGCGCTGTAGCGAAGAATGCGGGCGAATCCTGGATCAATGACCGCGTGGATGCGCGGAACCGTGAGCGACGTCTCTGCGACATTCGTCGCGAGCACGATTCGCCTGAGCGGGCCCGGCGAGAAGATGCGCTCCTGCTCCTCGAGCGGCTGCCGTGCGAAGAGCGGCAGCACTTCCGTGCGCGTTGTGCCCGACTCGCGGTTGAGGACATGACCGCGGAGGTGCTCGGCGACCTCGCGAATCTCACGTTCGCCCGAGAGGAACACGAGAATATCTGGAAGGATGTCGGGCCGCTCGACGAAGGCCGCGTCGATCTCGTCGACCGCGTGGGCCACCGCGTCGAGCATGCGGGGATCCTCTTCGTCGAGTTCGCGCCCCTCCGGCGGGCGATAGCGGATGTCGATCGGATAGGTCCGGCCGGGAATCTCGACGACGGGCGCCCCGCCGAAGTGCGCCGAGAGTCGCTCGACATCGATCGTTGCGCTCGTCAGGATGAGCTTGAGATCCGGTCGCCGCGGCAGAAGTCGCCGCAGATAGCCGAGGAGAAAGTCGATGTTGAGGCTTCGCTCATGTGCTTCGTCGACGATGATGGTGTCGTAGGCGTCGAGGCGCGAGTCGCTTCGCGTTTCGGCGAGCAGCATGCCGTCGGTCAGCACCTTGATGAGCGAGTCGCGGCCGCTTTCGTCGCCGAACCGCACCTTGCATCCGACGATGCCACCGACCTTCGTGCCGAGTTCCTCGGCCACGCGGCGCGCGATGCTGCGGGCCGCGATGCGCCGGGGCTGCGTGTGGCCAATGCGGCCGGCGACGCCGCGGCCGAGCTCGAGGCAGAGTTTCGGAAGCTGCGTGCTCTTTCCAGAGCCGGTTTCGCCGGCGACGATGACGACCTGATTCGCGAGGATCGCGCATCGCAGCTCTGCGAGTGCGGCGGTGACAGGCAACTCGGGCGGATAGGTGACGGACGGGACCAACCCCCGTCGCCGTTCGAACTCCTCATGACTCCTGCGGATCGCCTTCTCGACAGCCGCGAGGGCGCGCTCGTCCGCTGCGCCGGTGTCACGGAGCCGCTTCTCGATGCCCCCGATCCGGGCGCGCAGTTCGCGTCGATCGGCCGGCAGCACGTGCTCGAGTTTCTGGAGAAGTTCACGCGGCGAAGACACGGACACCCGACGATAGCCGCTCGCCCGGGAATGTGCGGGCCGCGCGCTGCCGTTCCCGGCCCGCGAGCCCGCAGTGGGTTCTCCGACCTCCACGGCTGGGGAAGCTGGGAAAGCGCCGGACGTTGCGTGGACTCGACGCCGTCCGAGGGTATGTTCATCAGGCGAACGGTTCCATGATTTCCCGCAAGCCGCCCAGTCGACGTGGTTCCTGCACGCTTGCCGCGACCTTCGCGGCCTGCGTTGTCGGAGGACTGGTCGCCGCTTCGCTTGGTGCGCCCGCCGACGAGCGCACGTTCCTCGATGTGCCCACGGTCGGCGCGCTCGAGCCGAAGCGGTTCCGAGGCGTGCTCGAGTCGGCTCGCGAGTCGGCCCGCGAGTCGGCTGTGCGTGTCGCCATCTTCGGCGATTCGCAGGAGACGGCACCGAACGGCTGGGGAGGGCACTACATCGCGCACCTGAACGCAGCGTGGGCAAAGATCTACGGCCCTGCGTCCGAGTCGACCTTCGTGGGCAACTCCACGCACGTCGCTCCACCGCAGTGGCTCTGCTCGGTCGGCGCAAGCGCGACCGCTGCGCCGGCTGGGAGTCCGTCCGAGTATCCGCCGGGCGTCTTCGCCGCGACGCTTCCCGCGAGTGCGTCAGATCCCCTGCGCGTCGTCTTGCTCGACGACGCCTCCCGGACGATCGACCCGGCGCTTGCGGGCGGGCCTTGGTTCGATGCGACGGGCCCGTGGATCGCCGAGGTCCTCGTTCGCCATCGCCAGGGCGCAATCGGGATCCAATGGTCGAACGCTCCGACCGACGCCGATGCTCCGGATCCGGCCGCCGCCGTGGCTGCGTCGGGGGTTCTGGCCATGCCTGACGATGCGCAGCCCGGCTCATTCGTCTGGTGCGCAACGCCCCCGCTTTCGTCTGGCAAGCGGCGCCACGTGCAACTCGCGCTCTGGAGCCACGGCGCGGCGCCAGCGCCCGAAGTCGTCGGCGTTCGCTTCCGGACCGGAGATCGAGCGGCGCAGCGAGGTGTACTCGTGCAGGGTTTCTCGAAGGGCGGCATGCGGCTCCAGCACCTCGTCGAGGAGCATGGCGCATCCGGACCGGTCGTCGCCGCATGGGCGCCGGATGTCGCGGTGCTGCAGTACGGGGCGAACGACGCTGGCAACGGCGTCACCCGTGAGGGCTGGCGCGCGAGCACCGAGCAGGCCATCGCGTGGATCCGCGCCGCGGTGGGCGATCCGGCGTTTCCCGTGATCATCGCGAGCGACCTTCGCATCGGTTACGCGTCGGACCTGCACGCGGTGTTCGACTGGATGCCGGTCGTCGCGCACGACATCGCCATGATGGACCCGAACGTGCTTGCGCTGAACCTGCCGCGAGTCGCGTTCGAGTCGTTCCGATGGGGTCCTTCTGCGACGGGCTCGTGGATGCCGTACCTCGCGGACCTCGCGCACCTGCGCCCGCACGCGCAGCGACTGCTCGCCCAAGGGTTTGTTGGCGAGCTCACGGCGCGCCTCGGGATCGACAACCCCGGTTGCGCGCGTCCCGATTGGGCCGACTGCGTCCGCGACCTTGGCGCCACGTGCGCGGCGGGCGTGTGTCTGGTGGCAACCGACGCCGACGCCGCGGCGCTCGGGCTCGGCTGGCAGGGCGCCGGCTCGACCTGCGCCGACGCCGACGCCAACGGGTGGCCCGATGTCTGTCCGGTTCCCTTCTCTCCCGATCTTGACGACGATGGCGAGGTCGGCTCGGCGGACCTCGGAATCCTGCTCTCCGCCTGGGGCGAGCCGGACCCGCGCGTCGATCTCGACCGGGGTGGCGCGGTCGATTCGAGCGACCTCGGCATCCTCCTGAGCGCCTGGGGCCCGGTTCACGAGTGACGTCGGGCCCGCCGAGAAGGCAGGCGGGTGGACGTGGTATCCTTCGCAACCCCGGGCGCTTAGCTCAGTCGGTAGAGCACCGCCATTACACGGCGGGTGTCGCAGGTTCGAGTCCTGCAGCGCTCATCTGAATCGATGACTCGGGATCCCCGCTTCCCGTGGTGCCGCTGGCGTCGGAGCTGGCGTGTGGCAAGTGGCAGTTCACCTCGAGAGTAGACGCATGAACCTGCAATCACATCGCGACGATCCGCTTCGACCGACGGCCGCCGCCCGACGACCGGGATGGCCCCGCGTCCGGGCGATCTGGTGTCTTGGCGTATCCGCGCTGGCATTGATCGCCGGTTGCGGCGAGATCATCGAGAAGGTTCCCGAGCGGCCGCGTCAGGCAAGGGCGGACACCACCAACTTCGTGTTGGACGTCGACCCGATGATGCGCGGCACGGTCGCCAGCGAGACTGCCGTCGCTGGCCTGCAGCCTGTGATCGTGCGCGGGTACGGCCTTGTCGTCGGCTTGAAGAACACGGGCGGACGGCTGATGCCTGCCGAAGTGCGGGCGATGATGATCCAGGAACTCGCTCGGCGCGGGATCGGCAATCCGGCCACGAGTCCCGAAGGATGGACGCCCGAGCGGCTCCTTGACAGCGATGAGACGGCGATCGTCATCATCGAAGGCGTGATCCCGCCGGGCGCGACCCGCGGCACCAAGTTCGACGTGCGGATCAGCGCGCTCCCAGGCTCCGATGTGACCAGCCTGGAAGGCGGTCGCCTCTACACCACCGACCTCCGGCCGGGACCGCTTCTCATCGGTTCGCGCCAGTCGCGCATCACCGCAGAGGCGAAGGGCAACATCTTCATCAATCCGTTCGTCGAGCCAGGTTCGACCCGCGGGGATGCCGTGAACCGACTCGTCGGCCGGATTCTCGATGGCGGCACCACAACCGAAGACATTCCGCTAAAGCTGAAGCTCGCGACGTCGAGCCACACGCGCGCGCGCACGATCCAGTCGGCCATCAACTCGACGTTCCCCCGCGAGCCCCGCCAGTCGAGCGAGACCGCCCGCGGCGAGAACGCCGACTCGATCGAGCTGACGGTACCGCCGTCGTTCAGCGGCAAGACCGAGGAGTTCATCCAGCTGGTCCGGCATCTCCCGCTCGACGTCACCGCTTCGGAGGCAACGGCCCTCGCGGTTCGCCGCGCCGTCGTCGCCAATCCGGGGACGGCCGAGGCGGCGACGTGGCGCTTCCGGGCGCTCGGCAAGCGTGCGCTGCCGATCATCCAGGATCTCTACACCTACTCGGAGGAGGAGCCGCGCCTCGCCGCCCTTCGCGCTGGCGCAGCGCTCAACGATCCGCTCGCGGTTGGTCCCCTCCTTGAGATCGCGCGGACCGGGACGATCGAGAACCGGATCAAGGCAGTCGAATTGCTCGGCGACATGGGCTTCAATCCCGACGTCGACCTCGGCCTTCGCCCGCTGCTCAACGACCCCGAGGTCGACGTGCGCCTCGCGACCTACGACGCGCTCTACAAGCGTCGCGACCCGGTGATCAGCCGATTGACGATCGACGAGAAGTTCGATGTCGCGGTCGTGCCAAGCGAGACGCCCATGGTGTATGTGGTTCAGAGCGGCCGCCCCACCATCGCCGTCTTCGGTTCGGAACTGGCGGTCGAGCGGCCCCTCACGATCTCGGCGTGGAGCAACCGGCTCATGATCAAGGCCGACGCCGGCGACGAGGAGCTCCAGGTCTTCTTCCGGTCGAATGCCGGTGGAAATCCTGAGTTGCAGCTTGCAAGCCCGGTGCTGGCCGATCTGATCCCGTTCCTAGGCCACACGACCACCGTCGAGCGCCCCATGCCGGGTCTCGGGCTGTCCTACGGAGAGACGATCGGCGCCATACACCAGCTGTGGCGCCGCGGGTATCTCAAGGGCGATTTCAAGGCGGAGCAGGACCGGATTCTCGCCGCGATCCGTCGCAACCAGACCGAGCAAGAGGCGGCGGAACGTCCGGATTTCGAGCCGCTCGACGAGGCGGACGACCCGAACCGGGTTCGCCTGACCCCGGACCCGAATGCGCCGCGGATGAGCGATCTTGGGTCGCTCGAACCGCCCCCGCCGGTTGATCTTCCGACCCCGGGGCGCGATACTGTGCCGCGCTGATCCGCTGTGTTCGCGGATCTGGTGCGCCGAGGCGTTCTCCCAGGAGGGGAGCCCGTGGCGCACGACGTGCGCCGGACTCCGGCGCCGAGCAAGGATGGTGCGTTGGCGAAGGCCGCATGCAGTGCGGCTGCGTCGGGGTTCCTTCTTTCTGACGGTGGTGAGGCGACGTCGGCGCATGCGCGCCCGCGGGCGCGGATGAGCGACACGGAGGTCGAAAGTCGATGCGGCTTGCCAAGCTGATTCTCAGCGGTTTCAAGAGTTTCGCGGATCCAACCGAGTTCCGATTCGACGCGCCGATCACCGGCATCGTCGGGCCGAACGGTTGCGGCAAGTCGAACGTCGTCGATGCGATCAAGTGGGTGCTCGGCGAGCGGAGTGCGAAGAGCCTTCGCGGCGGCGCCATGCTCGACGTCATCTTTGCCGGAAGCGCCGCGCGCAAGCCTGCGGGCATGGCGTCGGTCACGCTCTGCTTCGAGAATCCGCAGCTCGCCGCTGCGATCGAGCGTCGTGAAGAAGACGCGGTGCTTGTCGACGGCGAGATCGATCCGGAGACCGGCGAACCGGTCGAGCGCGTGGTCGATCGGCGCCTCGTTCGCAACCGCGTGCTTCCCATCGACGCCGATCTCGTCGAGGTGACGCGGCGCCTGACGTCGGACGGCAAGAGCGATTACCTGATCAATGGCCGCAAGGTCCGGCTCAAGGACATCCGCGACCTCTTCCTCGACACCGGCATCGGCAACGACGCCTACTCGATCATCGAGCAGGGCAAGGTCGACGCCATGCTCCTGGCGAATCCGGTCGAGCGGCGCGCGATCCTCGAGGAGGCGGCCGGCGTCGCCCGCTTCCGCGTGCGGAAGATCGAGGCGTCGCGTCGGCTCGAGAGCGCAGAGAAGAACCTCGTCGCGACGCGCGAACAGCTCGCAAGCACCGAGCGGCGGTTGCGCATCGTGCGCGGCCAAGCCGACAAGGCCCGCCGCTACCGCGAGCTCGACGCCCGCAGGCGATTTCTCCGCCGCGAACTCTCGCTCGACATCTTCCATGAACTCGAGGAGCGCCTTCGCGCGCTGACGGGCGAGCTGCAGGCGCTCGAAGGCGAGAAGGCTGCCCTCGTGGCCGCGTTGGCGCAGGCCGAGGACTCGAAGCAGGACGCAGAGATCGCGCGCCATACGATCGAGACCGAGCAGCATCGGCTCGAGCAGCGGCGCCTTGAGCTCTCTGGCACCGAGGCGCAGGCGCGGCAGCGCGCGGATTTCGCCCGACGCTCCCTCGGCGAGGCGCAGGAAGCCATTGCCGGAGAGCGCGCGCAGATCACGGCGCTCGAGGCTGAGTCGTCGACCTTGGCGCAAGAGGCCGCAAACGCGGCCGCAGAGCTCGAGCGGGCCACGGTTTCGGCCGCGGAACTCGAACAGTGCTCGGTGCGCGAGAATGCGCGGCGTCAGGAAGCGCAGCAGCAGGCGTTCGAGGCGCAGCGCACCGCCGATCTCGTCGGCGAGCAGGCGTCGCGGCTCGAGCGCGAGCGCGGAGCGCAGGCGCAGCGGCTCGCCGCGCTTGAATCCCGCTCACGTTCGCTCATCGAGGAGATGCGGCGTCTTGCTGCGCGCATCGAGCCGTTCGCGCGCGAACTCGATTCGCTGCGTGCATCGCGCCTGTCGCACGTCGTCCGCGGACTCGTCGCAAACGACGAGATCGCGCGCATCCAGCGGCAGCTCGACGAGCGCACCCGCGCTGCGAGCAGCCTCAATGAATCCCAGTCGGCGCTCGCCCGTTCGCTTGCAGCCGTGCGCGACGAGCGCACCGCGGTCGAGAGCCGTCGCCGCGTCCTCGACGAGATGGGCCGGGCGCACGAAGGCCTCGGTTCCGGCGTGCGGACGGTGCTCTCCGATCGCTCCCGCTTTGCGGGCGTCGTCGGCGTGCTTGCAGACTTGATCGACACGGATCGCTCCAACGCGGACGCCGTGGAAGCGGCGCTCGGCGACTTCCTCGAACTCGTCGTCGCCGATGACGCAGCGTCGCTCCCGAAGCTCGCCGAGGCTGCGCTCGCGCTTCGGGTGCGCGTCGCCTTCGCGGCCGACGAGGGCCGCGCGGCGCAGGTTTCGAACGTGCCCGCCGTCCCCGGCGCGATTCCTCTCCTCGAACTCGTCCGCGTCGATCGCCGGGTGCGCGGGCTCGCCGAGCGACTGCTCGGTACGACGTTCGTGGTCGACACCATCGAGCGCGCGATCGAACTCAGCCGTGGCGCGCTCGCGGGCTGCCGCATCGGCACACGCTCCGGCGCGCTTGTCGACGAGCGTGGACGCGTGATCGCGAACTCCTCCGCCCGCGCCGACGCCGCGGCCGGCGGATTCCTCGCGCGACGAGCCGAGCTCGCGGAGCTCAACGCGCGCTCGAACGAACTCGCGACGCAGATCGCCGGACTCGAGCTCGAGTCGCTCCAGCTCGACGTCGAGTCGAAGGCCGCGCAGGAGTCCGCGCGCGCGGCGAGCCAGCAGTTGGCCGACGCTCGCCGCGCCGCCCTTGACGCCGTCCACCAGACCGAGCGCATCGAGCAGCTCATGCGTCAGATCGAGCGTCAGCGCGATTCGGCCGCCGGCGAGGAAAAGCATCTCATCGAGCGGCTGAAGGCAAGCGAGGAAGAGGCGCGTGCGGCGCATGTCCGGCTCGAATCGATCGCCGCCGATCTCGTCGATGCGACGAAAGAGCGCGACGCGGCTCGCCAGGCGCTCGAGGCGGCGAAGTCGGTCGCTCTCGAGGCGGGCGAAGCGCTTGCTGCCGCGCGCGTTCGCGCCACCGAGGCGCAGGCGACGCTCGACGGCGCACGCCGCGAGCAGCGGCACATCGAGTCGCGGCGCTCGGAAGTGGCGCGGCAGGAGTCCGCGCTCAAGGAGAGCGTCGTCCGACGTGTGGCGGCCGTCGAACGCGCCGAGGCGATGCTCGAAGAAAGTCAGGTCGCGCTCACGGAAGCGTCGGCTGGGCTCGCCGCGATCTCGACCGAGTTCGCCAGCGTGGCCGAGCGGCTTCGCGAGGCGCAGGAGTCGGTTGCGACCGCGTCGAAGCTCGTGGAAGGCGCGCGCGCGGAGGCAACGCGCGTCGAGCGCAGCGCGCATGCGGTGGAGCTCTCACGGCGCGAGCTCGAGGTGCGTCGCGAGGGCATCGAGGAGCAGACGCTCTCTGAGATCGAACTCGATCTCCGCGCCACGTACGAAGCCTATCTCGCGGAGCGTGCCGCCGACGGATTCGAGCCGATCGACCGCGACGCTGGTCAGGCCGAGGCGGACGATCTGAAGGAAGAGATCCGCAAGCTCGGCAACGTCAACCTCGACGCGATCGACGAGCTCTCGCAGCTTGAGGTCCGCAACGAAGAATTGGTCAAGCAGCTCGCCGACATCGACAGCGCGAAGTCGAGCCTCGAGTCACTCATCACCGAGCTCGACGACGCGAGCAAGACGCGCTTCCAGGAAACCTTCGAGCGCGTGCGCGAGACGTTCGCCGGTCCCTCCGGCATGTTCCGGCGGCTGTTCGGCGGCGGCAGCGCCGACATCTATCTGCTCCCGCTCGAGAATGGCGAGACCGATTGGCTCGAGTCGGGCGTCGAGATTCGCGCAAAGCCGCCCGGCAAGGAGCCACGCGTCATCAGCCAGCTCTCGGGCGGCGAGAAGACGATGACGGCCGTCGCGCTTCTGATGGCGATCTTCCAGTCGAAGCCGTCGCCGTTCTGCATTCTCGACGAGGTCGACGCGGCGCTCGACGAGGCGAACGTCGAGCGCTTCTGCCATGCGCTCACGCCGTTCCTCGATGTGTCGCACTTCATCGTCATCACCCACCACAAGCGCACGATGCAGGCCTGCCACCAGCTCTATGGCGTCACCATGCCAGAGCGTGGCGTCAGCAAGCGTGTCGCCGTCAAGTTCGACGAGGTCGGTCACGACGGACGGCTTTCGAAGGCCGCTGCAGAGCGCGCGGTGCTTGAGCCGCAGGCGGAGGCTTCTGCGGAGAGGCCGCTGGCATCGGTGATGATCGAGATCGATCCGACGCTCGATGCGCCGGCCGTTTCCGAGAAGCCGCTGCCGAGCGCAGCGCTGGCCGATGCTTGGAAGGACTGAAGTCGCGCGATTGGAGTTCTCTCACGGAGGCACGGGGGCACGGAGGCCAAGTCCGTTCGTCCCGCGCCGCGTGCGTTGAGAAGAGGAAGAAGCGTTTCGTATTGAAGAGCCTTGCGGTCCTTGACCAACTTCTTCAATATCTCCCATCCTTCTTATCTGCCCGTTCCCTCCGTGCAGAGGACGTTCCCTCCGTGATCTCTGTGCCTCCGTGCCTCCGTGAGATACACCTCGGGTCAAAGACACGCGAGAGCGGGTCTCACGGCCGCACGCGGATGCTGACGTACTTCAGGTCCACGTAGGCATCGAGCCCGTGTGCGCCGCCTTCGCGGCCGAGGCCCGAGTCCTTGCGGCCGCCGAAGGGCGCCTCTGCGGCGCTCGGCGCACCGTCGTTGGCCCCGACCACGCCGCAGTCGAGTGCCTCCGCGACGCGCCACAGCCGGTCGGCGTCCTGGGTCATCACGTACCCCGCGAGACCGGAGTGGGTCGCGTTGGCGAGGTCCATCGCCTCGCGCTCGCTTCCGAACGTCATCGCGGCGACGACGGGGCCGAAGGTCTCCTCGCAGGTACACGCCATCGAGGGCGTGCAGTTCTCGAGGATCGTGGGCGCGAAGAATCGGTCTGCGCAGCCATCCACCCTCACGCGCACGCCGCCGAGACGGATGCGCGCGCCGCCTGCCGCCGCGTCCGCGACATGGCGCTCGACCTTCGCAATGGCTGCGTCGTTGATGAGCGGTCCGATGCGCGTCTTCTCGTCGCGCGGGTCTCCGACCGTGAGCCCGCGCATGCGCGCCTCGAGCCGCGACAGGAACTCGCCCGCGATCGAAGCATCGAGCAGGAAGCGATTCGCTGAGATGCAGGTCTGCCCCATGAAGCGGAACTTCGTCAGCATTGCCTGCTCGACCGCGCGGTCGAGATCCGCGTCGGCGAACACGAGGAACGGCGCGTTTCCGCCAAGTTCGAGCGCTGTTCGCATGAGCCGCGGGGCGCACTGTGCGGCGAGGATCCGCCCCACCTCGGTCGAGCCGGTGAACGTGAGCTTTCGGGTCGCCGGGGAATCGATGAATGCGCGCGCGACGGTGCGCGCGTCGCCGACGATCACGCTGAAGGCGTCGGACGGGGCGCCGAGTTCTCGCGCGACGCGCTCGTAGATCTGCGCGAGCGCGAGTGCCGAAAGCGGCGTGTCCTCGGCGGGCTTCACGGCCTGCGAGCATCCCGCCGCCAAGGCCGGTGCGAGCTTGCGCGCGATCATCGCCAGCGGGAAGTTCCACGGCGTGATCGCAAAGGTCGCGCCGACCGGTTCGCGCAGCACGAGGATCCGCCTGTCCGGCGCCCTCGCCGCGGGCATCTCCCCCGCCGCCATCTCGGCGGCCGAGGCCGCGTTGTCGAAGAATGTCGCCGCATACTCGACCTCGCCGCGCGCCTCGAGGACGGGCTTGCCGCTCTCCGCCGTCAGGATCGACGCGAGCCGATCGCGCTCGCCGCGGATGGCGGCCCCGAGCGTCCGCACGAGGTCGATCCGCCGGGCGATCGGCAGCGCGCGCATCGCACAAGCGGCGGCCGCGTTTGCGTCAGCCGCCTTCATGCAGAGCGCGTCGGTCGCGGTGTGAATCCGCGCGATCACAAAGTCGCTTGCCGGATCGCGCACCTCGAGTGCGGGCCCGTCGCCCTTCAGGAACGAACCCGCCGCGAAAAGTTCAGAACGTGGGGCGATCTCGGAAGTCATCGCTGCTTGAGGTACTCCTCGAGCCGCTCTGCCTTCCGTACGAGGAAGGGAACATGCTGCTCGGAGACGCGCAGGAACTTGACCAACACCTTCATGGTCTGGTCGAACTCCTCGGCGAACTTCTGCTGCTCCTGGTCTTTCCACGTGCCCTGGAGCGCGCCCATCTTGGCGCCCATGGCGGAGACTTGCCCCTGCAAGTCGATGTTGAAGCGATGGAGATCCTGCGCGAAGCGGCGCAGTTCCTGCGGGTCAGCGATTGCCTTTGCCATGCCGGGAGTCTAGCCGCAACCGCCCCGGGATTCGCAACCGAGCGGGCTCAGAACCGCTCTCCGCACTCCGAGCGGACCTTGCGGAGCGTCTCCTCCATCGACTCGAGGGCGTTCATGGCCGCGCGGAGCTGCTTGTCGATCGAGTCGATCGAGCGCTCCTGGAAGGCGCGGGCGGTGTCGTCGCGCCAGGAATCGCTCGCGCGATGCCACGCCTGCATCAGGTCCCGGTGGGACGCAAGCATCTTCGCGCGTGCCGACGAGAGGCTCATGGGCCTGGCTCCTTCAGCTGGCGAAGCGCCGCGTCGCGTGTGGCTGCGAGTCGCCGCTCGTCGGCCTCGAGCTCGGCGCGCTCGCGATCCTGTGCCGCGTCCTCTTCCTCGCTCCGGACTTCGCCTGCGCGGCGCATCGAGGCGACGCGTGCCTTCGAGCGCTCGAGGTGCTCGGCAAGGGTCACGGTCGGTGTCGCGAGATAGGCCTCAAGCGCAAGCGCCATGTTGCGCAGCCGAAGGATCGCGTCGGGAAGGTCGCGGTCGACGAGGGCCGCCACCGGCCGCATGGCGCTCTTGTAGAGCGACACCTCGCGCTCGAGCATGACGAGCCACCGACGGGTCTTCTCGAGCCGCTCCCGCGCATCCTCCATCTGGGCCTTCGCTCGCGCGACCGCCTTCTTCTCATCGATGGTCGATGGCCGTTGGCCGGTGCCCATCGTCTGCATCTCCTTGCGGAAGAGCGCGGCCTTGGCCGACGTCAGATCCTGCTCGTGACGCGGCACCGCGCGCTTCCAGTGCAGCATGCGGTCGCGCTCAAGCCACACGAACACGGACTTGACCTCGCTGTCGGCCTCCGCGACGGCGGCCGCCAGCTCCTCGCGGAAGCGGATCATCGCGCGACGGAGTTCGTCAAGCGCTGCGACGTCGGTGATGTTCGCTCGGTCGGACACGCTGCTTCAGCCCGCCTTCCTCTTCGAAGGGTAGAGAAGAAGCAAGAGGACAAAGCAGGCGAGCGCCATGTACATCGGCACGCTGAAGAGCTTCGTGTAGTCCATCGAGCCAGAGGCCTTCGCCCACGACTCGACGATGCTCGTCGCGAAGAAGCTGCCGACGATGGTTCCGATCCCGACGATGACGAGGTTGAAGAGGTTCTGCGCGCTCGCGCGAACGTCATGCGTCGTGTACTCGTCGACGATCATGAACGCGACGAAGATGAAGCATCCGAAGCAGAATCCGTGCAGCGCGATACCCGCCATCACGAACAGAAGCTCGGGGATTCCCGTGGATTGCGAGAGCGTCGGTGCATATGCCCAGAGCGCCATGCGGGCCGCGTAGGCGACAAGCCCGATCAGGAGCAGGTGCTTCCGCGACAGGAACTTGACGAGGAACGGCATCATCGCCAGGACGGCGATCTCCATCATCTGCCCAAGTGTCATGAGCCCGCCGCCGACGCCGAAGATCTGCTTGATCCATGCATCGAAGCCCGAACCGCTCTTCGAGGCCGACTGGACGGTGCCGATGAACGCGTCCGCGTGGACGAAGTAGAACTGATGGATCATGCTGACCGGAACGGCGATGAGGAAGAGGGTCACCAGCGGCTGCTTCAGGATCTCGCCGATGGCCTCGGCCCACGCCGTGTTCTGCGCGGCCGTCTTGGTCGGAGGGGTGTTGGGCAGCGTGAAGCAGTAGACGCCCATCACGAGGCCAAGCGCGGCGCTGATCTGGAATGCGACCACGCGTCCCGCGTCCTGCGCGGCAAGCACGGCGGCGTCGTCCGCTCCCGGCGGCGTGTGGAACCGGAACAGGATCTGACCGACCGCGATGCCCACGGCGATCCATCCGATCGTTCCCCAGAGCCGCACAGGTCCGAAGTCGGTGTCGCGATTCGGAAGGTGCGTGAAGGCGAGCGAGTTGGTCAGCGCCATCGTCGGCGCGTAGATCAGCCCGTAGAGGGCCGCCAGCGTCACGAAATACTTGAACTCTCCGGTCATCCCCATCAAGAGGATGATCACGGCGCCGACGATATGGCTGATGCCGAGGAGCTTCTGCGTGGCGAAGCTGCGGTCGGCAAGCTGGCCTGCAAGAAAGGGCCCGAGGATCGCGCCGATCGCCCCTGCGGAGAAGCAGTAGCCGATCTGGGTTCCGGTGAACTTCAGGTGTCCGTTGAGGTACGACCAGAGGATCGGGAGCCATGCCCCCCAAGTGGCGTACTGCAGGAACATCATCACCGAGAGGCGGGTTCGCACGTACGGCACGGGGGCGGCTGCCATCTGATGGACCTCCTAAGGGTTGGACCGCGCACACTCTACCGGAAGCCCCGCCGAGGGCGTGCCGCCGCGCCCTATACTTGCGCCCTATGGCCCCTCGCCGAAAGACCCGTCAGATCACGCTCGGCGACGACCGAGTCGGCCGCGTTCGCATCGGCGGCGATGCTCCCATCGCCGTACAGACCATGACCGCGGGGTACACCCACGACATCGACGCCTGCGTCGCCGAGATCGAGCGGTACGCGAAGGCCGGCGTGGATGTGGTCCGCGTCGCGGTGCCCGAGCGGAAGGACACGGAGGCGCTGCAGGAGATCATGAAGCAGGTGTCGGTGCCGATCGTCGCCGACGTCCACTTCCACTACCAGCGCGCGCTCGAGGCGATCGAGGCGGGCGTCCACAAGATCCGGCTGAACCCGGGCAACATCAGCGACCGCGACCAGGTGAACATGGTCATCGACGCCTGCAAGGAGCGGAAGATCCCGATCCGCATCGGCGTGAACGAGGGCTCGATCATCGAGCGCAAGGACAAGCAGAAGCGCGCCGAGGAACTCGGGAAGTTCTTCGCAGGCCACAAGTCCGGCCACATGCTGGCGCTGATGATCGCGAAGCTCGAGGAGTACCTCGACATCTTCGACGCCCGCGACTTCCACGACGTCGCCATCAGCGCGAAGTCGATGGACGCCGCGATGGTGATCGACATCTACACCGAGATCTCGAAGCGCTTCGACTATCCGCTGCACCTCGGCGTCACCCACGCGGGGCCGCGCGAGACGGGCGCGATCCGCTCGATCGCGGCGCTCGGGACGCTGATCGCAAACGGGATCGGCGACACACTTCGTATTTCCTACGCAAGCGACCACATCGACGAAGTGAAGGACGGGCTCGAACTGCTGTACTCGCTCGGCAAGCGCGAGCGCAAGGGCGTCGAGCTGATCGCCTGCCCGACCTGCGGCCGCATCCAGGTCGATCTCTTCACGCTTGTGAAGGAGGTCGAGAAGAAGCTGATGCCGGAGCTCGAGCTTCCCATCAAGGTGGCCGTCATGGGCTGCATCGTGAACGGCCCGGGCGAAGCGGAGGGCGCGGATGTCGCGGTTTTCGCGGGCGATCGCCGCGGCATCATCTACGTGCAGGGCCAGCGTGTCGCAAACGTTCCCGAGCCGGAGATCCTCGATCGTCTGCTGCAGGAATGCCGCGAGTTCGAGGCAAAGGTCAAGCGCGGGGAGGCAAAGCTCGGCGAGAAACTCGTCGAGATCGTGCCGCCGGCGCCGATCGGCGAGCTCGGTTCGGGTGGCGAGAAGATCCGCGCGGGCCTCGTCGAGTCGATCACCATCGGAAAGACCAGTTGAATCGGCGCGTGGTGGTCGCGCTGCAGTGCGCGTGGGTTGTCCTCACCACCATCCTCGTCGGCGGCTGTGCGCTTCCTTTCCGCGGCGCAAACCCGTCGTTCCCCGTGACCGAGGCCGAGGCCAAGGCCGACCTCGCACGGATGGTGGCCGCGCCGGTCAGACTCGAGCGGCCGCTCGTCGTCCTCGCAGGAATCGGCGACCCTTCGATCTCATCCGACGCAATCATGCGTGGCGTCGCTCCGACAGTCCTCGGAACGGTTCTTGAGATCGACTTCTTCACCGAGACGAGTTTCGAGGGTTCGCGGCGCCGACTGATGCGCGAACTCTCCGACGCCTTCGGAGGCGAGGGAGCCTCGATTCCCGAAGTCGACGTCATTGCCTTCTCGATGGGTGGCCTCATCGCGCGCGACGCCGCGATTCCAGACCGTGACGGTCGGCAGCTCCGGATTCGGAGGCTGTTCACCATCTCGGCGCCGCACGAGGGCGCGCGCCTCGCCGGCGCCCCGCTCGGAGTGCCGCTCGGCGAGGACATGATCCCAACGTCCGACTTCATCGCGCGGCTCCGGCAGGCGCGGCGCGGCTACGAACTGGTCTGCTACACCAGACTCGACGACGTGACGGTCGGCGAAGAGTTCGCTGCGCCGGACGGCGAACCGCTGTGGTGGGTGCCGACGCCATCCGGCGAGTGGTCGCACATGGCCGCGTTCGCGGACGAACGGATTCTTGCCGACATCGCCAGACGAATTCGCGGCGAGCGCCCCCTCACGAGGCCGCCCGCGTCGCCACTGCCGCTCTAGATTCTGTCTGACGGATCACCGAAGCCCAAAGATCGGCTTGGATCGATGGCCGGGGATCCGTCTGACAGAACCGGACGCCCTCGCGGGGGGTTCGAGCCGAATTTCTCCAAGGTGTCCGAACGGGAACTCGGCGCGACCCGCGCAAACTTTGGATCCGATCGGCTTGCAGAGTCCGTATAGTGATTGCCGATGCTCCGGTTCATGCCCCCCGCCATCCCTCACGTCATGCCTCACGTCGTGCCTCATGTCGTGCCTCACGTCGTGCCTCACGTCGTGCGCCATCCTGCGCCAGCGGCGCCCTCCCCGCGCCGTGCGGGCTTCACGATCGTCGAGATCCTCGTTGTGGTCGGCATCATCGCGGTGCTCCTGGCACTCGTCTCGGTGGCGCTCCGCCGGGGTGGAGAGACCGCCCGCCAAACGGCCGCTCTCTCGACACTGAAGGAGATCGGGCGCGCATGGACCCTCTACGGGAACCAAAGCGATGATCGATGCCTTCCCGGCTATATCGACGTCGCTGGTCAGGAGAACCT
>Ga0315904_10003226_pt1 | contig 24264 bp, 14 predicted proteins | sample LakEriMetagenome_6_FD_203529 | JGI IMG/M metagenome (GOLD analysis project Ga0315904, IMG submission 203529) | Freshwater fungal communities from buoy surface, Lake Erie, Ohio, United States - Buoy 12 MA120 | ecosystem: Environmental > Aquatic > Freshwater > Lake | place: USA: Lake Erie, Ohio... | reverse complement strand
GCGGGCGGAACTGTCGCGGGCGGTGACCGCAGTTTGAGGGTTGGAAATTTGGTAGCCAAGCTGCCTGGAGAACTGCCGGTCAAGTTGCGGACAGGCGAGTCTCTGGAGTGGGAATGGGTGGTCAGCAGTGGTCACTGGTTTGATTCGGCCACCGGTTGTCGGTTGGAGTGGTCGCCCTGAACGGGGTGGCTCGAGGGTGGAATCGGGTCGACCGGTCGCAGCGACAAGTGCGGGATTGAAACGGACAAGATACAGACATGAATGCCAACGAAGTATTGCGAATCGTGGACTCGCTGCATCGCGAGAAGAATATCGACAAGGAAATCCTGTTTCGTGCGATCGAGCAGGGTCTCGTTTCGGCGGTTCGCAAGTACTACGGCGAAGAGGCAGACGTTGAAGTGATTATCGAGCGGGCGACCGGCCAGATCATTGGCCGGGTCGGCCAGGAGACGCTGGAATACGAAGACGTAGTCGGCCGAATCGGAGCGCAAACCGCCAAGCAGGTCATCATCCACAAGGTTCGCGAAGCCGAGCGCGATTCCCAGGTGCTCGAATTCAACCAGCTGCTGGATGAAATGATCTCGGGCACGGTCAACCGCAACGACGGTCGGGTAACTACGGTGACGCTGGGTGGAATCGAAGCGATCCTCCCCCGCAGTGAACAGATCCCCGGCGAGACCCACGCCCCGAATGAGCGGATTCGGGCGGTTGTGACCGAGGTCAAGCCGCAGGGGAATCGGGTTAAGGTGGTCCTCAGCCGGACCCGCCCGCGGTTGGTTCAGCGATTGTTTGAGCAGGAGATTCCCGAAATCGCCGAAGGCGTGATCACGATCAAGGCGATTTCCCGGGAGCCGGGGCACCGCAGCAAGGTCGCGGTTAACAGCATCGACTCCAAAGTCGATTGCGTCGGAGCCTGCGTTGGTGTCCGGGGAAACCGGATCAAATCAATTATTGAAGAACTCGGCGGCGAGCGAATCGACATTGTCCGCTTCGACGAAGACCCTCAGGTCTTAATCAAAAATTCGTTGATGCCTGCCGAGGTTGATGAGGTGATCCTGTGCCGCATGATGGGCCGGGCGATTGTCCTGGTTCGCGAGGACCAGTTGTCGCTGGCGATTGGCAAACGCGGACAAAATGTCCGCTTGGCCAGCAAACTGTGCGGCTGGGACATCGAAATCATGACCCAGGATGAGTTGGAAAAACAAATCGAAAAGGCGGTCGCCGGTTTCAGCGCCATCAAGGGCGTAACGGACGAACTGGCCAATCGGCTGGTCGGCGAAGGTTACCTGTCTTACGATGATCTCTCGGTGATCGAGCCGACTGACCTCCAGGAAATGGGGGGGCTGAGCGAAGAGGATGTCGAGCACATCGTCGAGCAGGCTGAGGTGCTGGCTGAGCAGGCAGAGCGTTTGGCGAAGGAAAATCCTTCCGCTCCGCAGGAGAAAAAACTGTTTACCGGACGCTACGACTTGCCCCCTGCATCGGCTGGCGGAGGCCAGCCCGCAAGTGGTCCAGTTGGCGCCGGTGGCACTGGTGGCGTTGGTGGTGGCTCCTCAGAGCCGCCCGCGACCGGAGAATCGACTGGCCCCGAGGCGGGTTGAGTGCAGGTTGAGTCTGCAGGCGCAAGGGGCAGGCGAGCTGCCGGCCCTTGCCAGCGGGCCGCGCGAGTTGAATGCGAATGGTTTGGTGAGATGAATGTGTTTGGTTGTGCCCCAGTCAGGATCAGTCAGGGTCAGATGCGGGAGCGCTGTATGTAAGCATTGGTGAGTCGCGATCGAGTCGAAGTCAGCGGGCGTGTGCGCCGCGAACCGGCTGATCATTTTGAGAGGTACATAGCACGTGGCTGTACGGATCTACGCGTTTGCGAAAGATCTTGGATTGGAGAACAAGGAACTTCTCGATATCTGCGAAAAGCTGGGTATCAAGGGGAAGGGCTCCGCGTTGGCCAGTCTGGACGAAGATGAAATTGGCAAGATCAAGCGTTTCCTTGCCGGAGAAGTTGAGCAACCGGCCAGCGAGCCGGCGGTGCAACCGGCAACTGTGGCTTCGGCTACCGCTCCGACGGTAGCACCCTCAGCGGCTCCCACGGCGTCGCCTGTGGCGGCTCCGTCAGCGGCCATGGCTGAGTCCAAGCCCGTGGCCAGTGTGCCGGCCCCGGCAGCTGAGTCTCCTCTGATGCGTCGTTCTGCGGCGGCATCCCAGCCATTGGCTCCGCTTCAGCCCCGGCGGGAAGAGGGTTCTGCAGCTCGGTCTGCTCCGATGCAGGACCTTGACCAAATTGCCCGCAGGAAGTCCAGCGGCGGGGACGATAAGACTTCGGTCAAACGCGACCAGACCAAGCGGCGAGGCGGGTCAAACATTCCGCTGGCGGCGATCGCGGCCATGCCCGAAGTCAAGCAGCCCACCGCCCACTCCGGTCAGGAAACGGTCAAGGTTCAGAAACCCGATATCGCGCTTCCCCAAGAAGCGCTGCTCAAGGCGCGGCGGACCGGCAGTGTCGCTCCGCTTGAAGAATTCACGGCCAAGAGCAAGGCCAAGGGAACGCCGACCGGCAAGCCGGTTCGCAAGGGCCCGCCGGGTCGGCCTGGCGAAGTGGTTGAAGTCGACTCGATTGGTCCGCGGGAAGCGCCCGGCAAGGTCCGGGGCAAGCGGGAAAAGGCGTCGGGTGAAGGATTTGATTCCGACCTCGGCAGCACTCGTCAAACCCGCAAAAAGCTCAAAGACAAAGAGCCATTCGGCGGTCGACGGGTTTTACAGGACGACGAAGTCAACGAGCGTCAGCGTCAATACCGCCGGCGACAAGTCGTCACCAGCCAGAGCACGGCGGCACCCCGAAAGGAGAAGGTCATTATTCAACTACCCTGCACCGTTCGCAGCTTTTCGGAGGCCGCTGGCGTCAACAAGGGCGCCGTCCTGATGGCCCTGCCCAAACTGGGCGATACGGGACTGAGAAATATCAATTCGGAACTTCCGGCGGACCTCGTCGAACTGTTGATCGATCACCTCAACCTTTCGCACCTGGTTGAGATACGGCAGAGCGAGTCTCTCGAAGACCGAGTGCTCAGCAGCATCGATACCGAAATCGACCCGGAGACGGCGACGACTCGCCCGCCAGTCGTCACGTTCCTCGGACACGTCGACCACGGCAAGACGTCATTGCTCGATTCGATCATTGGAACTGACGTGGTCTCGGGTGAAGCCGGCGGCATTACCCAGCACATTCGGGCGTATCAGGTGCGCAAGGGAGATCGAAAGATCTCGTTTGTCGACACCCCCGGCCACGAGGCCTTTACCGAGATGCGGGCTCGTGGTGCCAACGTTACTGATATCGCAGTCCTTGTGGTTGCCGCCGACGACGGCATCATGCCCCAGACCGAAGAAGCGATCAGCCACGCGAAAGCCGCTGGTGTGCCGATCATTGTGGCCTTGAACAAGATCGACCTCCCCGGTGCCAACCCGGAAAAGGTCTATCAGGAACTCGCGGCCCGCAACTTGCTCCCCAGTGAGTGGGGCGGCGACGTCGAAGTGGTCAAAACGAGCGCGCTGAAGAAAATCGGCATCGATGAGCTGCTGGAAACCATTCTGGTGACCGCCGAATTGCACGAGTACAAGGCAAACGCGGACCGCCCAGCCTTCGGCACCTGCCTGGAAGCAGAGCAGCAACCGGGCCGCGGCGTGATTGCCAAGCTGATTGTCGGCGGCGGAACGCTCAATGTCGGTGACATCGTCGTCTGCGGGGCCTCGCATGGCCGCGTCAAGGCAATGTATGACACCTTGCAAACCCGCAAGAAAGTCACTTCCGCCGGCCCGAGCATGCCGGTCAACGTGACCGGTTTGGACATCCCGCCCAACGCCGGCGACAAGTTTTATGTGCTCAGCGATATTGCTGAAGCCCGTGAACTGGCCGCCAGCCGCGAGGCAACCTCGCGCCAGCAGTCGCTGGGCGGCACGACAACCAAGGTCTCGCTCGAAGAGTTCCAGAAGCGGGTCGAAACCGGCACGCTGGGCAAAACAGCCGATGTTGTCACCCTGAACCTGATCATTCGAGCCGATGTCCGTGGTTCGATCGAAGCGCTCCAAAAAGAGCTTTCCAAGATCGAACACCCCGAGGTCCGGATCAATATCCTGCAGGCGCTTGTCGGCGGTATCACCCTGGCCGACGTTCGACTCGCCCAAGCCTCGCAGGCAGTGATCATCGGCTTCAATGTCGTTCCCGACGAAACTGCCCGCTCTCTGGCCGACGAACTGCAAGTCGAGATTCGCAGATACGACATCATCTATAAGGTCGCCGACGATATTAAGGCGACCCTCGAAGGCCGGCTCAAACCGGAAAAACAGGTGGTCGAACTCGGGATGGCGATGGTCCTGCAGGTGTTCAGTATTTCGAAAGTCGGCTCGATTGCCGGTTGCCGCGTAATGCGGGGAACCATCCAGCGCGATTGTCGACTGCGGGTCATTCGGGAAAGCCGCGTGATCGGCGAGTATCCGATCGATTCGTTGAAGCGGGAAAAGGACGATGCCCGCGAAGTCCAGCGCGGCATGGAGTGCGGGATCAAGCTCCAGGGCTTCAACGATATCAAGGAAGGCGACACCCTCGAAGCCTTCAAGATCGAGGAAGTCGCCCGGACACTGTAAACAGTCGCTCCCAGCCAATTGGGGCGCCCGTAGCACGTGATGCCGGGCTCATTTGAGTGCCGGGGCCATTTGAGTGCCGGGGCCATTTGAGTGCCGGGGCCATTTGGGTTCCCAGGTGTTGGGGACTGGGGAACGGGGGCGCCTGAGTGTTGGGGGAATGCGCCGGGTGTTCGTCGCGATCGGATGGCGATCGCGACGCGACAGACCGTTTCCAGACTTTTTCCCGCGGGTCTCTCCGGCCCGAATCCGCAATAAAATTCGGCACTGGACTTTTGGTGCAACTCGCCTGCTGACCGCCTGGGGCTGTTGGCAAAGGGCGAGCCCGGCCGGCCAGCGTTCCAGCGTCTGCAATCCGGCACCTGCAATTCAGTTTCCGGACCGCAAGTCCCGTCGCGCTTGACTGTTTAACGATGGCGGCGCGATCGATTTTACCGACTCTCGACCCTGCTTGACCCGACCCGGTCAGCTGATTCGGTTGGGGTAGTTTTTGAAAGGCAAGCATGAGTTCACGGCGAGTTCTCAAGGCAGCGGAAGCGATTCGCGAAGTCGTCGCGATGGCGATCCTTGTCGAATTGAAAGACCCCCGCATCCAAAATGTCACCGTGACATTTGTGGAAGTCTCCCCCGATCTGCGGCAGGCCAAGGTTCACGTCTCCGTCATGGGCGATGAAACTCAGCAGCGATTGAGCTTGTTGGGGTTGCAGAACTCGGCGGGCTACCTGCAACGGAAGGTAGGCGACCGACTCGACACTCGCTACACCCCGCGGATCGCATTCGTGCTCGACAAGGGCATCAAAAATGCTCAGGCGGTTGCCCGCATCCTGAATGAGGTGCTCCCCAAACCGGTTTCTGAAGAGGGCGAGTTCGACGACGAAGATTTGAGTGATGAGGACGAGGGCGACGATTCCCGATCGACCGCGGGGTCAGAGGAGCCGCACGCGTCGGAGGAAACAGGCGGGGAGTCCGCAAAGCCGGAGTGAGAGCGCGAGAGTCAAGCTGCCGCTGCTCCTTGCGGCCGAGGCGGCTGCCGAGCGGAAAATCGCCCGAGTTTGCCGCAAAATCCTCCGGGATTTCCCGTGGTCGATGCTGCCGGACTGGGGGAAATCCGGATTTCTATTAAAATGTAAGGTTTGGTCGCCAGTTTATCCGGGAAATGTCCATGTCTTCACTCGCCAATCGCGCCGAGAAATTCAACAAGCTCTACAAGGTTCTCAAAAAGCATTACGAACCGGTCGCTCCCCCAGCCGACCGCAAGGTGCTGGAGCACCTCGTTTACGCCTGCTGCCTGGAGGACTCGACCTACGAGGCGGCCGATGAGGTCTTGGCCAAGCTGCTTGAAGACTATTTTGACTGGAACGAGATCCGGGTCACAACCTCGCTTGAGCTGGCCGAGCTGATGAAGGGCCTGCATGATCCGCTCGCTGCCGCCAGCCGCCTCCGCAAGGTCCTGCACGGACTGTTTGAATCGAAGTACAGCTTCGATGCCGAGTTCTTTAAAAAGGAAAATCTCGGCAAGGCGATTGAGCAATTGGAGAAGTACAAGGGAATCTCTCCCTTTGTTGTTGCCTCGGTCGCCCAGCTGGCTTTAGGAGGGCACTCGATCCCGGTCGACCAAGCCCTGCTCAACCTGATGTACACGATCGGAGCGATCACCGAAGAAGAGCAGAAGCAGGGGAAGATCCCAGGTCTGGAGCGGACGATTCCCAAGAACAAAGGCGTCGAGTTCGGGTCGCTCGTCCACCAATTGGCGGTCGCGTTTCACGCCAACCCGCAAGACAAGAAAATCCGGGACATTATTCTCTCGATCGATACCGCTGCGGCCGATCGCTTCCCCAAACGCGGAGGCGGACGGAAAAAGGACGAAGCCGACCCGGCTGAGGCCCCCAAGCAAAAGCCAGGGGCCAAGCCCGATCCCAAGGCGGAGGCAGCTGCCAAGGGGAAGAAAGCCCCCGAGTCGCAACCAGCTGCCAAGGCCGCTGAAAAGCCTGCTCCCAAGCAGGCTCCCAAGCCCGCCCCGGCCAAGTCCGAAAAGCAGCCTGCCAAGCCCGAAAAGCTGCCTGCCAAGCCCGATCCGAAATCGAGCGGAGCCAAACCTCCAGCGGCCGCGAAAAAGGTACCGCCCAAGCCCCCCGCGAAGAAGCCTGCCCCGAAACCTCCAGCCAAGGCTCTCGCTCGGAAAAAGCCTCGCTGATTGCCTTTCGTTGGCCCCAGCTGCTGCCCCCGCCCGCGGGCCATTTGCGGGCCAGACCAAAAGCCGGGCAGCAAGCGTTCCTTCCCTCCGCCCCAGCCCTTCCCATTCTCTTCGCCAACGGGACAATGCTACCCAACCACGAAGAGGCGAATCGACCGCGACAGGGCTGCTGTCCACCCTCGAGAGGCAGTTCAGCCTCCGGGAGAGTCAGGTCGGCGTCAACCATTGAACCTAACCTTTGCAGGAGCAGTTAACAGTGGCTGGTCATTCTCACTCAGCAAATATCAAGCACAAAAAAGCGGCCACCGATGCCAAGCGGGCCAAGCTTTGGACCAAGCTGTCCAAGGCGATCATTGTCGCAGCCCGACTCGGCGGCGGAGACCCCAGCGGCAACGCGCGGCTCCGCAAGGCGATCACTGATGCCAAAGCCCTTTCCATGCCCAACGATAACATCGATCGGGCCATCAAAAAGGGAACGGGTGAGCTCGAAGGCGGGAGCATGGAAGAGGTGCTCTACGAGGGCTACGGTCCACATGCCGTCGCCGTCATTTGTGAAATCACCACCGACAATCGCAATCGCACCGCATCCGAACTGCGAAAGCTGTTTGAGCAACATGGCGGAAACCTGGGAAGCTCGGGCTGCGTCGCCTACATGTTCCAGCGCAAAGGCCTGTTTGTCATTCCTTCCGCCAACCTCTCCGAAGAGAAACTGTTCGAAATTGCAACCGAAGCTGGAGCTGATGACATCCAGCAGATTGACAGCCGCTTCGAAGTCCTCTGTGAGCCGGAACGATTCAGCGAGTTAAGCGATGCGCTCGAAGTTGCCGGGATCAATTGTGACAACAAACAACTGACGCGGATCCCTCAGAATACGGTCGACCTGAACTTGGAGCAGGCGCGAGAAGTGATGGCCTTCCTCGAAGAGCTGGATGACCACGACGATGTCCAATCCGTTTCCTCGAATATCAACCTGAGCGACGAGATTGCTTCTGCCCTCTAGGCCCGTTTCACTCAGCCGAAGTCAATCGCCCGGGGGCTGGACGATGGCCTCAATCCAAAGCGCCTCAATCCAAAGTGCCTCAATCCAAAGCGCCTCAATCCAAAGCGCCTCAATCCAAAGCGCCTCATTGCAAAGGGACAGGCCTGTCGTGAAGCGTTCGCCTTAAGCGCTTCCATCCGCCGGCGGTTCGATTCGGATCGCATCGCAGAAGGTGGCGATTGAGCGGCTGAGCAAGTCAATTCGGTCAGTCAAAGCCCCCGGCCCATTCGGCCTCGATTGCTCATTCGGCTTCGATTGATTGTCGCCGATGCGAGCCTGCTCTTCGGCGGACTCACTGGGCGGCTGCGAACCGGTTGCTTGTCCGGAGAGACCGATTCCCGCCGCCGGTTCCGGGTTTTGCTGGACCGTTCTTTCTTCCGTTGGAATTTCAACCGCCCGCTTTGCCGCCTCCGACAATTCCCGCTTAAGCGCTGCCAAATCGATCTTGCCCGGCAAATTGACCGGGGGCGGAGTCTCGCGCTGGGCGTTCTGAACTCCCTGCGGTTCCGCTCCTACTCGCTCGGGCAGCCTTCGCTCGGGCTGGTCGGGGTTGCTCGAGCGACGCGGAATGGAATTTGCCGCCGATGGACTACCTGACTTCCGCGGCAGTTCCTCAGGACTGGGCGATCGCGACCCGGGCGGTTTGGGCTGAATGACTTTTGCCGGAGCTGGGAGGCCCGGCTCAGCTTCCACTCGGGCAGGGTTTGACCTGCCAGAGCCCGCTTCGCTGCTTGAGCCCGAGTGGGTCGTGGTGATTTCACCTGCGAATGCAAAGGCTTGATTGACCAAGGAACCGGTCTGGAATGAAACGGCCAACTCCGAATCGAGCTGAGTGCCACGCTCTGCTGCTTCAGGCTTTTGGCTCAAAGGCTCAGGTCGAGCGACCATCGGGCGGGGCTCGGGTTCCGTTTGGGACCGCGATGGAACCTTGGCCGCAAGGACCTCCTTCGTCCGCCGCGCAGGCCTGCCGGTTTGCGGAACATCTGCTGCCGTCAAATCATCGGCATCCGGCGGGAGTGGCCTCGGCGGATGGGAAGCAATCGCGGAATGCTCTGCCGAGGAAGGGGCAAGCCAAGGCGCCTGGGGATCGGGGCGATAAAACAAGCCAACCAAGCCCCCGCCCAAGAGCAGTCCACCCATGACCGCCAGCAGAACCATTGATTTTTTGCTCAGGCCCTCGGGGCGCAAGTCAGCCTGGGGCTCGCCGATCCTGGTAATCAGGCTGATTTGATCGGCGGAGTCTGCCAGCGACTGGATTTGTGCCAGCTCGGTCTTGGCTTTGCCAAGCGTTTCTCCGCTCTTGTCCATTTCCCGAGCCAGAATTTCATACCCGACGCGCTGTTCACCCAGTCGCACCAGCCGCTGGTCGTACCGCTCCTCGGACTGCCGGAGGCGGTTGAGCTTTTCCTCCGCCGTTGTCGCCTGCAGTTGCAAACCCTGGATCACGGCGCGGGCCTCGCGGCGAATCTGGTCTTTCGTTTGAGCGATCACCTCCCGGGCATGCAACACGGCCGGATGTTCCGGTTCGTAGCGTCCGGACTCCGTCATCAATCTCAACTCGGCATCGGTTAAACCCTCGCGGAGCTTTTTGAAAATCGGCTGCATCGCCAGCAATTCGCTCGAGCTGACGGCGAACTGGTCGGGTTCCGTTTCAATGGCGCGAAGCAACTCCAGCTGCTTCCGGGCGACTTCAAGTTCATTCTCGGCCAGACGCCGCTCCTGACGAATCTGCTCCAGGGCACGTTGCACATCACCGGCACTGCTGGAGCGATCGAGCAGGCTCCGAAGCACCGGCAGGTCCGAGCCGACCACCAGTTCAACTTGTTTTACCTTCTGGGCCAGCCGGTCATACTCCCGCTGCAACTGCTCGACAGCCAGTTCCAGTTCAGTCTGCATGCTGCGGAGTTGGCTTTGCCGCACGCTGCGCAGATTCAATTCAATCTGTCCGGCCAGCAGATCGACAAACTGTTTTGCCCGCTCGCGGCTTTGTGCCTTGACCGAGAGCACGACGACATCCGTCTTGCCAAATTCCGCACCGTTGGGCGCGACAATTGAGATGGCGTCTTTGAGATCATCCACATCGGTTTCGCTTGGCCAGCCATCCTTGCCGGCTGGCAACGGCCGCTCGGGACCAAGGGCCTGCAGCGTGCCGCGAATGACTTCCGGCTTGCGGGCGACATGCAGCAACGTTTCCTGGGCATTCTTCTGATTTTCGAGGCTGGAAAACCGTCCGGGCTTGAAGTTCTCCCCCAGCAGATCATCGCGTACGAGCAGCGATTGATACGCTTTCCAGGAAGAAGGAGTCACCAGAACCCAGGCAATCGCCAGACCGGCGCACAGCAGCGGCGGCAAGGCCAGAAGCGGCAGATACTGGCGCAACTGCTGCTTCGCCCAAGGCACTGCGCGAAAGATGGTTTCGATGACCGGGGCGTTCATGCGGCGAGCAACGGGGAATGGCGAGGGGCGGGAAAGCGAATCCGGGTCGAGACGTCATGTTTCAGTTTCGACCGCCGCACAGGTACTCCATTGAGTATTTCCAGCACATCAGTCAGCCTTTGCCCAATCAGCCAATTTGCCAGCTCGGGGAGACCGGCAGAAACTTACTGGCCGCTGGACCTTGCGCAACCGGCAAGGTTTGACAGGGTCGAATTGAGCGGTCGAATGGAGCTGGCAATTTCAGGCCTTGCGGTCCCCGGCTCCTGCGGCTCCCGAACCAATCAGAAATGAAACTGCAGGCCAGCCAGCCACAGATAACCATAGCGAGTGTGGGCAATCGCAAAGTTCTCCAGCGAGGGCTCGATGAATCCCGAGGCAAACAGCTCTGTTCGCGCTCCCAACTGCCAGGAGTTTTTCAGCAGAAGACGCCAGTTGTTCTGGTCATGGACCGGGTCGCCGATGAACTCGGGGAAGTACTGCCCAAAGCCGACCACGGAAGTTCCTCGCGCGCGGGTCCAAGTCGCATTCAGATACCAGCCCGTACCGGTGATCGGATCATAAAGCCCCTCGTTGAGTTGCCGGTTGTAAAGGCTTCGACCCCAGGTGATGTCATTCAGGTCCAAGCCCGGTCTGCGGGTGCCGTATTCGTCCAGGAGCACCTCCCCCGCCAAGCGGAATTGACCACGCGTCCAGGAGAGGTCGACGCCCGCGTGATTGTTGTACTCCTTTTGCCCCTCACTCCCGATTCCGTCCTGCCTTTTCACGCTCAGCCCTCCCGCCCACGTGCCAGTATCCCAGCCAGCCCGCGCGACCAGGGCTTTGGAAGAGTTGGTATCGCGATCGGAGGAGCCGTTGGTGATGGCCGCAGAATGCCGCCAGATACCCGCGTGGTAACGAAGCTGGGCACCGGTTTCCCGCTGCCGAATCGCCTCGGAGCGAAGGAATGGCAAATCGGTGAGCAGATTCGTGTAAATCGGGCCGTAATAACGCCCAAACGGGGTGATGAATTTGCCAACGTCCACCGTCCAGCGGTCGCCTCCCAGCGAGACAAACAGCTGAGAGAGTTGCAGCGTTTCAATCTCAAAATTATGGGCGTAGGAGGCCCGCAGCGGATCGTCGACGAGAATGTTGCGGTCAAACGGTTGAGTCAAATAGCCCTCGCCCGTCAGGCCCGCCCACCAACCGTCCGCCTGCCTCGTCCAGTCGGCGAGCAGTTGCCCCTCGGCGGCGAGGCTCGTTTCCTGCCCGGTGAATTCATAGCGTCCATCGGTGTAGAACAGTCCTCGGCCCACGCCCCACAGCCGCAACTGGCTATCCGCATAGTCCCAGACGTGCGGAGCCGGTTGGTAACCACCGATATCGCCCGGGGTGAACCACCAGCGATTGACCGGAGTGGTCAAGCCAGCGGACGGCAGTTCGATGTTCTCCAGCGTCCGTTCAGCCGGAGTATGTGCGACTGCGGCTGGCTCAATCCTGAGTGGCGACTCCTGACTGAGAGCGGGCAAGCAAACGCAGGAACAGGCTACTGCCCACAAAATTGCCCACAGTGGAGTCGCGAATTTGAATGACCAAATGCAATTCATTCGTGGGACCGCCGAAATCGCCCGTAAGCTCAGATGCAGACGCGGATTCAGCCTGAATTTCAAGCTGCTAAAACGCAGCGATGGTTCTCTTGCTGCCGGTTCTTCCGGAGATATCGGCCGTAGGGTTGGTAACGGCTGCAACGGTTCGGTCCGGAGCGTTGCGATCGCTACTGTGGGCAGGACTGTGAAAACAGGAGCAGTTTTCCCAATCCGCAAGGTTTAAACCGGCCTGAAACGGGGGGCAAACCAGCCTGCGCCCGCAGTTCATGCGGGCTCTCTGATGACCAGCTCAACAGATAGGCCGCCCGGTGCCGGGTGCGGCTCAAGCTTCGTCCATTCCAGTCTCAGTTCACTCCGCAGCGGCAACTCGCATGGCAAGCGATACTCAACGCCCGCCCCTGAGTCGTTGCCGGGCTCGAGTCGGGTGTAGCTGTTGGCTGCTCTAGCTCCCGGTTCGAGCGGGCCCCAGTTGACCGAGTCGGGTTGCTGCGAGGCCTGGATTGCCAAGCTGAGTTCGGACCGGGGAGATAATCCGGTGGGGCGATGAAATCGGCGGATGGCCCAAACGCCATGGGGCGTTGGCGCTGTCGCCAGGAGCTGACCAATTTGCTCCGCCAGATCCTGCCTCCCCGAATGCTGCCCGCCGGCTTCCAGAACGCTCGGCGTCGCTCCTGACAGGCCGACAAGCCAGGGACCTTTCAGGCGGATGGAATGCGTGTGCATCAGGAGCGGGCCCAGGGTGCAGAAAAGTTCAAGCAGCGAGCCGGGGAACCCGCCGCCCAGCCAGTCGGTTGCTGGCGAAGGGTTGCCGGTCTGCCTCGACACATCTGCGCGACAGGGGTATATTTCGACTCGCGTACAGTCAGCATTTTAACCGGGCTGGAGCGGATTTTCCGGCCCCGCCTTCCGCCACCCCCACTCAGACGGTGCATCACGATATGGACATGGAGCAGATTGTTTCGCTGTGCAAGCGACGGGGGTTCGTCTTTCAGTCGAGCGAAATCTACGGCGGCCTGAACGGCTTCTGGGATTATGGCCCCCTGGGCGTCGAGCTCAAGCGCAACGTCAAGCACGCTTGGTGGCAGGACATGGTCCTGGCTCACGATGACCTGAATGTGCTCCCCAGTGCGCCGGGGGTTTATAGCATGACTGGGATTGATTCGACGATCATCATGCACCCGCAGATTTGGAAGTGCAGCGGGCACTACGACCTGTTCATCGACAAAATGGTCGATTGCCGCGAGTGCAAAGGCCGCTTTCGCGAAGACCATATTCCCGGCACCCCCTGCCCGCTCAAGCCGAGCAAGCAGGTTGGTCAGCACGACAAGTGCAGTCTGACCGAGCCCCGCGACTTCAACCTGATGTTCAAGACGACGCTGGGCGCGCTCGGTACCGAGGAGGATGCTGCCTTCCTGCGGCCGGAAACGGCTCAAGGGATTTTCGTCAACTTCAAGAACGTAATTGACAGCACGCGCTACCGCCTGCCGCTGGGGATTGCCCAGATCGGGAAGAGTTTCCGCAACGAAATCACGCCGCGGAATTTTACTTTCCGTTCACGCGAGTTTGAGCAGATGGAGATTGAGTTCTTCTGCCACCCCAATGAATCGGCCGATTGGTATCGCTATTGGCGGGACCGCCGAATGAAGTGGTATCAGGACTACGGTGTTGGTTCGGAGCGGCTGCGGTTGCGCGAGCACGCTCCGGATGAGCTTTCACATTACTCGATCGGCACGGCTGACATCGAGTATGCGTTTCCCTTCCTCAGCGCGGGCGAGTACGGTGAACTGGAGGGGATTGCCCACCGGGGCGATTTCGACCTTCGCAGCCACATGGAGGGGAAGCTGGATGAGAAGACCCGTCCCCTTCAGGTCCAGCTCGGCCCGGACGGCAAGCCCAAGTGGCGGGGGAGCGGCAAGGATTTGTCGTATCGCGATGACTTGACCAACGAGAAGTTCGTGCCGCATGTGATCGAGCCTTCGGCCGGCGCCGATCGCGCGACACTGGCAATCATCTGCGAGGCCTATCACGAGGACGAAGCTCCGGATGAAGACGGCAAGTCCCAAAAGCGGACGGTGCTTCGTTTTCATCCGCGGCTGGCTCCGATCAAGGCTGCGATTTTCCCGCTGGTCAAGAAGGACGGCATGCCGGAAATGGCCAAGGAGATTTACTTGGCGTTGAAGAAGCAGTTCAACGTCTTCTACGATGAAAAGGGAGCGGTCGGCCGGCGCTATCGCCGTCAGGATGAGGCCGGCACCCCTTACTGCATCACGGTCGACGGCCAGTCACTGCAAGATGGTACCGTCACCATTCGCGACCGGGACACGCTCCAGCAGGAACGGATCAAAGCGGCCGACTGCCTGCAAGTGGTCCGCGATAAGGTCGGCTGAACAATTTCATCCAGAGCCACCCTCCCTTGGGGCAGATGGGTCCTTGGCTCGGCGGATAAAGCGAAACGGGATTGGGGTTTCTGTCCGGTCAGGCCGCGCACGTGGAGCTGTATTCACCTGCGGCAGCCTCCGAAGGCTGGTTAGATTTCGGGCCCGGCAGGTTTTTTCTTTTTCTCCGGTTGGACAAATGCCAGCAGCGGCATCCGTTTCTGGTCGGAAACAACGACGCCTCCCGGCTTCTCGATCGTCACCGCAAAACCAATTGGCTGATTGACAGGGAGCTTGGCCTGAATCGCCACGATCGACTCTTCTCCCGTCGTAATGTCGAACACGCCGCCATCGATCGGGTCGCTGTCCCGTGAAGGATCCAGAATCCAGAGCTGGTACTGCCAGACCTTGGGGTCGTTCGCCGGCATCCCGACAAACCGCATGAAGCCGCGTTGCTGGGCGTCGCTCCAGACGATGTCGCCGGAGACATCGTTTTTCAGGGGAGTCGTGCCCTCGCTCCACTTTGTTTGAATCAAATCCGTCGCCGAGGCGATCAAAGAGTCACGGGTCAGGGGGGAACCACTGTCTCGATCGGAATCCCCCTGACTTCCTTGCCAGAAGAAAACGGCCAGCAAGGAAGCCGCAAGGCAGGCAATCCAGGCCATCCGCTCGCGGACTCGCCCCGACTGGGGCGGTGCCACCTCAACCACATCGGCAATTCGCCGAGTCGCGACTTCGGAAACAATGGCCCGACCAGTATTCGAGACGGCGCGCCGCAGACTTTCTGGCATCGCCTCGATTTGGTCGAGAGCCGACAGCGAAACCGTGGCAGCAACCCTTTCCAAGTCGCTCAAAGCGGGCGTTCCCGTGGACGGTTTCACGCTTTCGTACTCCTTGAATTCCTCGGTTGTCAAATCGCCCATGATGTAACCAGCCAGGCACTCGGCGAATTCTGTTTCTTTGGATGGTTTCATGATCCGGCCTCCGAAATGGCGGCTGTGAATGGACGTTGAACACACTCTCGCAATGAGAGCAAACCGCGACGCGCAAATGACTTGACACTACCCAGCGGCAAACTCAGGGAAGTCGATACCTCCTGATGCGACATCCCCTCCTGCAAAATCAGTTTCAGTACGCCCTGAGCATTGGGGCTCAGCTGGTCCATGCAACTTCTGACCTTGGCAATCTCGTCCGCCAACTCGAGGGAATCCGGCTGCCGCTCGGAAAACTCGATCACCGACTCCTCGTGCAAGTTATGAACTTGCGCTTGGGCGCTGTTCCTCCGCAGTCGGTCGACCAAGCGACGCCGGGCGATGATCGAGATAAAGGAAATCTCGCTCCCGCGCTCGGGTCGGAAATGCGCCGCATTTTTCCACAACTCGATGAAGATCTCCTGAACGAGATCCTCTGCGTCATGGGTGCTGCGGGTCATTTTTTTGGTAAGGGTCCAAATCAAACCCCCATAACGCTCGACAAAACGATCCACTGCAGACGTATCGCCTGCGGCGATCAACGGCATCAGTGGAGGACCGCCAAATCGTGTGGACGATTCATCATTGAGGTCGTCCGCACCGAGAGGATATTCCAAACCAGGGTCCATGGATTTCAATCAATGTGTGAAGTCGAAGGGAATAAGCCGCCCCGAGGCTCACTGAGAGACTTCGGCGGCCGACTGTTCATGGTGGGGTTCACCCAAGTCCAGCCTCGAAAGTCAATCGTCCCGCATGTTTCGTTTGGCCAGAGGACCGGCCCACGTATCCGCGGGCAACGTCTCATTCTGGCAAACGGTCTGGGGCAGACACAACTTCCAAGTCGACCGGCCAAGGCTCTCCAATGCAGGCTGAATCCCGCACTGCGCTAACCGCGGACCCGACACAGTTGGCCTGCTTCCTCGTCAAAGGCATCGGGCCAGCCGGTTCCGAGCTACCGCTCAAAACCTCGGTTCGCAACCTCGGTTCGCAGGCTTCGTTGCCGAACTCTGGCTTGCTGTTCGGATGGGGGACCGAAGTGGATGCAGTATTCTTAAAAAAAATCCGGAAGTCATTGGATTTGGGACCATTCTCCGCGATCTTTCCCGCCGGATTCCCGCTCTCGCACCACCCCAGACCGGAGAACGGCAGGAAGACCCCTTTCAACCTCACGGCCCACTTTCAGTCTTCCGGCCCCGCCAGGGCGTTTGCGCTTACCTGTCTGGGCAAGCCGCACGTGTGCCGGCAACTCCTGCCCTCGGGTTCCCCCAGGGGCCAGCGGAAAGTCCTCAAGCTGGGGCCCGAAAAACAAAATCGTTCAAACTGTTCAGATGTTTGCATCCAAACGTAAGCCTGCCCCGAAATGTCTCGCTGTAGTGGTTGGGGGAAATCGGCTCAGCACTGTTGCAGTTGACCTGGCCTTATTTTTTTGAACGCACGCTGAAAGGAAAACAAATGCTCAAGTTCAGGTGGTTATATTCGCTGGCCATGGCAACAATCTGCCTCTGGTCGACGATGACGAAAGTAGATGACCTCGTCGAACAGGTCGCTCGGATTGGAAAACTGAAGACTCTGGTCGTGGCACTCAAAGCGGCCAACTTGATCAACCAGTTGAGGGGCGAGGGACCCTTTACGATATTTGCCCCCACGGATGAGGCGTTTGCCGCCTTGCCCGAAGGGACGCTGAGTTCCCTGCTGCTGCCCGAGAACCGGGAAAAGCTGATTCGAATTCTCAAGTACCATGTCATCCCCGGCCGGCTCTCGGCCATGGATATCGGAAACATCGACGCCCCTCAAATGGCGCGAACGGCCAATGGCCAGCGGCTCTCAATCGGAATGGAAGATGGGGAGTTCCGAGTGGGTGCGGCGAAAGTCATCGGTCGGGAACTGAACTGCAGCAACGGTGTGATTCATCTGATCGATAAGGTCCTGCTCCCGGAGGAGCTGCGGACAGAAGACTCAATCACCATGGAATTGAAGGAAGCGTCCCCGACCAGCCTGCTGGATGCCCTGCGAGCCGTGCCCGATGGGCGTTTTTCGACCTTTCTGGCTGCTGTTGAAGCGAGCGGCGGCGATCAAGACTGGGCCCGGCCGCAACCCAATGGCAACTGGACTCTCTTTATTCCAACGAATGCCGCCTTCAATCGCCTCACGGAAGCCGAGCGAACCGCTCTGCTCGATCCTGCAAACCGCGACGCTCTCCGGGCATTGCTCGACTGGCACGCCTTGCCCAAGCTGCAGCCCTGGAGCTTTGAATTTTCCGATGGCGAGCGAGCCGCGGTGATGATCTCGCGGCAGAACGACCGGTTTGTACTCGACGTTCTCGCCAGTGGCCTGGTGTTTGTTTACCAACTCCGCACGGCAGGCTCCACCCGCGAAAGCGAACAGCCGTTCAAGGCTCGGATCCTCGCTGGCGACATTCAGGTCGGCGGGAATCTGGTCAACATCGTCGATCGGGTGATTATCCCCAAGCAACTCGAGGGCAAACTGTTGGCTTCTCAAGCTTATCGCGAGCAGGATGTCCAGGAACTGAATGCGGGTGCCGAAGCCCAGGCCAACGCCAAGCTGGTTTTTGAGGAAATGCTGCAAAAGGCTGATAGTCTCGAAGGCGAAGGCCAGATGGCCATGTATCAGATGGGAATGAAAATGCTGGAGGAAGTACTGCCGGTCAACCGAAACGGCACGATTCTCGATGGTGCCGATATGAGCAATCCGGCTGTCGTGCGAGCGAAGCTGCGTGGTCGAATCGATGACCTCGATCGGGTTTGGTATGCCAATTTCATGAAGAACAGCCCAGTGGCCCAGTCGCTCTCGGCTCCTCTCCCCGAAATCTTTCCTGATCCTCGCGCAGAAAGTTCCCGTCCCAAAACCGACAAGACTTCGAGCAATACGGAAAACACCAAGCCGATGAGTGAGTCGGCGGAAGTCCGACCAAGTTCAGCTCAAACTCCGGCCGCAGTCGACGAAGTGGCATCGTCAAACCGCTCGGACTTGTCTTGGTGCGAAGTGCTTGAGCAGAAAGTCGACGAGGCGGTGGTGGCCGACCCGGCACTTCGCGCTGCCATCACTGCGACTGGACTGCCCTGGCGAGTCCGCGACAAAGCGACCGGAATCGAAATGCTACTGGTCCCGCCTGGACAGTTTACGATGGGACGAATTCCCGGCGACAAGGAAGCCGATCCGAACGAGCTGCCAGCGCATCCCGTTACCTTGACCAAGCCCTATTATCTGGGCCGATATGAGGTCACCCGTGAACAATGGCTCAAAGTAATGAAAGCCGAGCCCGTCGCACCGCAACAGCAAGGCGGGGCGGGGCTCACGATTCAAGCTGGTCAGGGAGCCATTCAGATAGGCCAACCGACGTTTGAATTCCGCGACTCGAAGGGGAACATTATCAAGGTAGAGGGGAAAGCCGAGCGGGCTGCTGATGGTTCGATTGTCCTCAGCAATTCCGCTGACCCAGCGCCTCGCGCCGAAGGCGGAGACAATGCCAGCCCCGAACTCCCCGCTTTGGGGTCTTGGAGCCGATGTAACGAGTTCTGTCGCAAGACCGGCCTGCGTTTGCCTACGGAAGCCGAGTGGGAGTACGCTTGCCGCGGCGGAGTTGAAGCTCCCCGCTATGGAGAGCTTGATCAGGTCTCATGGCACCGCGGAAACGCAGGCGGAAAAAATCGCCCCGTCGGCGGCAAGGCGGGCAACGGCCTGGGCTTCCACGACATGCTCGGAAATGCCTGGGAGTGGGTCGGCGATTGGTACTCAGAGTACACCCGCGAGCCCAAAACCAATCCCAAGGGTCCCGAAACCGGAACCTCGCGGGTAATTCGCGGTGGCTATTTCGATTACGAAGCAGGCTTCTGCCGGGCGACGCTTCGCTACAAAGTCGACTCGCCTGATTTCGGCAACAAGACAGGATTGCGGGTTGCCCGTGACCCGTAAGTGAGTTGAAGTGACCCCCGGGAGCCAGACCAAGACCTGGCTCCCGGGCCGCGTCGCCCAGTGTTCGGTCTCAAAAGGTAGTTTGCTATGGCCTCGTGGCGACTTGTCAGTCGCGTGACAGGGATTGGCCGGTAGGCAGGAAGCTGCTTGGGATGACTCGGCTCCGAATCTCTCGCCTCAGACTGGCAGCCAATTCCCAAACAGGCATCGAGCAGTCGAGGGGGCAAAGTCGAGCCTGCTTTATCTTGCACCTCGAGGATGATTCCGCAGTTTGCGAACGGGGCTCAACTGAGTACCCCGCGAACCACTTTGCCGTGAACATCAGTCAGGCGGCGGTCAGCCCCGTCATGCCGAACGGTGAGTCGCTCGTGGTCGATGCCCAGCAGGTGCAGGACCGTGGCGTGAAAGTCATAAGTGGTCGTGATGTTCTCGATTGCCCGCCAGCCCCACGGATCGGTCTCGCCAAAAGCCACGCCCGGTTTGACGCCGGCTCCCGCCAGCCAACCGGTAAACGCTCCGCCATTGTGGTCCCGCCCCTCGCTGCTCTGAGAAAAAGGCATTCGCCCGAATTCCGTATTCCAGAGGACCAGCGTCTCGTCGAGCATCCCGCGCTGCTCTAAATCCTCCAGCAGCGCAGCCATCGGCTGGTCAATCGAGGCGGCGATCGGCGGCAGTTCCTTGATGATGCTGGCATGATTATCCCAGTTGCCGGTCGGCCCGTTCGCTCCACTCCAGACCTGCACAAACCGCACGCCGCGCTCGACCATCCGCCGCGCCAGCAAACAGCGTCGGCCGAAGTCCTCGGTCACCGGATTGCCAAGCCCAAACCGCTGCAGCGTCTCCGCCGTCTCGTCCTTGAGATCGAAAACTTCGGGGGCGCTGATCTGCAGCTTGGCGGCGAGTTCATAGGCCCGGACCCGCCCGCTCAGTCGCGAGTCTCCAAACTGCTCGGCCAAGTGCCGCTGGTTCAATTTCTCCAGCAGACTCAGCCCATCTCGGCTCGCCTCGGCGGTGATGAACCGGGCCGACTCAGGCGGAGCGAGATCGGGGAGAGGCTGCGGAGTATTGGTACGGACAATCGTCCCCTGATGCCTGACCGGGAGGAAACCAGAGCTGAAATTTCCGCGCTGGTTGTAGGGCAATCCGCGCGAGTCGGGGAGCACGACAAACGTCGGCAGGTTGTCAGCCAGATTCCCCAGGGCATAACTGATCCAGGCCCCCATCGACGGAAAGCCGGGAAGCAGAAAGCCCGTATTCATCAGGAAACTGGCCGGTCCATGGACGTTGGTCCGCGAGGTCATCCCGCGCAGAAAAGCCAGCTTGTCGACGTGCCTGGCCAAATGGGGGAGTTGGTCGCTGACCCAGCGTCCCGACTCGCCATGTTGCTGGAACTTGAAGGGCGAAGCGAGCACCGCCCCGGCTTCGCTGGTTGCCGCCTCGACCCGCTCACTGGTTCCCGGATCGAATTTTTGTCCGTGCTGTTTTTCCAGTTCGGGCTTGTAGTCGAACAGGTCCATCTGGCTGGCCCCGCCGTTCATGAACAGCTGAATCACTTGCTTGGCTTTGGCGGGATGGTGCAGCCCGACGAGGCCGTCGCTCCGCCCGGCGGTCGCTCCCCTCCCCTCGCGGGCCAGCGCATGAGCCAAGGCGATTCCGCAGAGTCCCCCGCTGGCATTGGCCAGCAGTTCACGGCGCGTCAGGCTCCAGGGAAACATCATGGTGAGGCTCAATCGGGGTCAGTTTACGAACACAAATTCGTTCAGGTTGAAGATCACTCGGCAGAGATTTTCCAGCCCGTGCTGCTCGGCATAGGCTGCGAGGTCAGGCAGTTCCGCCGCGGTCGCCGGACGACCGAGCGCCAATTCGACAGCTGCCGCGACCTGTTCATTAGTGCTCGGGAGCAGGGTCCGCAAGCGGGCGGCAAGCTGTTCACTCCGCCGCGCGACCAAGGCGTCATTCCACATCGCCAGCGCCTGCTGCACGGTGACCGAATTCTCGCGCACCGGCGTGATCGTGTCGCCCGCAGGACAGTCGAGCGATTCCATGAACGGGTCGGGAAGGGTGCGGAACAGAAAGCGGTAGATGCTGCGGCGATTCGCTCCCGGTCCGTCGAGATCAAACTTCCCGTAATCGATAATCGGCGTCACATGCGAGCCGGGTTGCAAATCGAATTGGCGATCGCTTGGCCCGCCCATTCGCAAATCGAGTTGTCCAGCAACCGCCAGCATGGCATCGCGGATACTCTCCGCATCGAGTCGAGTCCGATTCATCCGCCAGAGGTAACGATTGTCGACGTCGTGAACGGTCGCCGGATCGTCTTCCACGCGGGCGGCCGATACCTGGCGGTACGTCGCACTGGTGACGATTAGGTAGTGCAGCTGTTTAAGTGACTGACCCTGATCGCGAAACCCGACGGCGAGCCAATCGAGCAGTTCGGGGTGAGAGGGTTCCGCGCCCATCTGGCCGAAGTCGTTCGGGGTGGCGACGATCCCGCGGCCGAAGTGCCAATGCCAGACGCGATTGACGATTGAGCGCCACACGAGCGGGTGGTTCCGGTCAGTTAGCCAGCGCGCCAGCGCCGCGCGACGTTCGGCTTCATCGCCAGAGCCTGGTAACTCGAACCGGGCCGGCAGAGCAGCGATGCAACTGAGGGCCCCGGGAGAGGTTTCTTCGAGTGGTTGCCGAATGTCGCCCCGCTTGAGGATATGAATCGGTCGCGGCCCGGGTGGTGGTTTGAGGCCACCGTCGGGAATGAACTCGCTCGCCGCGGCATAGACATATGAAGGGGGCGGCAGGGAAGCCAGTTCGGCGGCGAGTTGGGCTTGCTGCTGGTAGAGCGCCAATTCCAGCTGCTGCTCCTCAGTTCGCTGGTCGCGCGGAATGTCGAGAATTGCCTCGATCATTCCCGGGGGCATGATCGCCACAGCAGTTGGTGCGGCCGAGATCGCGATTCGCACCCGGCCGATCAGGTGCCGACCACCGTGGAGTTGCTTGAGCACGACGGTGAGTGTTTGCCCGGCTGTGGCGGAGAGTGGCTGCTTGAGCTCAAAGCTGGCGGCATGCGACTTGCCGACTTCCGGGTAAATGCCCCAAGCGGTCAGGGGGTTACCGTCGATCGCCCTCGCGACTCCCCAATCAATCTGGTCGAAGTCGGAGGCGGCTCGGGAAAACTCAAGTTGCAGTTTCGCGCCTTCCACGTCGACCCGGGCTTCCAGCTCTGAAAGGTGCAGGTTGCCGTTATCCTGTCGGCCGGGCCCGCTGTGTGGCAGGCTATCATCGGCCAGTGTCTCCAGGCGGATGGTTTTAACCGTTCCTTCGGGCAGCGTGAACGTCAGCGTGTAGGTGTCCTGTTCAGCCGCCGTTCCCGATGCAAGGATCGAATGGTCCGGCAAGGGTGTGAGCGTTGCTCCTCCGGCCGAGTGGGCCGAAGCCGGTGCGAGGACGGTCCATGCCGCGCGGGCCGCAGTCAGTTCCTCCTCCCAAGCCTCGACCTCGGTGACGACCTGCTGAGAGAGCAGCTCCTCGCGGCGGGCGAGGCTGTTCGTGTCCAGCAGCTTCTTTCGAGCCTGCAATGCGCGTCGTTGCCGACCGATTTTCGGGTCGGGATCGAACGCCCGGTTGGCTCGTTCCACCCCGGCAAATACCGCTTGCAGCGCGTAGTAATCGGCTTGCGGGATCGGATCGAATTTATGATTGTGGCAACGAGCGCACTGCACGGTGGCGCTGGCGAAATTGCTCATCACATTGGAGAGCATGTCATCGCGGTCGAGGTAGCGGCCGATTTGCCGATCGAGCGTGTCTTCACGGATATCGCGGAGGGAGCTTTCATCCCACGGTCCCGCGGCGAGAAAGCCCAGCGCGACAGTGGCCTGTGGGTCGTCGGGAAACAGAACATCCCCGGCGACCTGTTCCTGAACGAAGCGGCCGTAAGGCTTGTCCTCATTGAAGGTGGTGATCAGGTAGTCGCGATACGGCCAGGCGTGTTCGCGGATGCGATCCTGATCGTGACCATGGGTCTCGGCAAAGTGGGCTGTGTCCATCCAGAGGCGGGCCCAGCGTTCACCATAGCGGGGCGAGGCGAGCAGGCGATTCACCAGTTGTTCGTAAGCATCAGGATGGTCGTCGTCGACAAACGCTGCAATCTCTTCCGGTGTCGGGGGCAGGCCGATCAGGTCGTAAGTGACTCGGCGGATCAGCGTTCGGCGATCCGCTTCGGGCGAAGAGGCGATGCCCTGCGCGGCCAGCTGGCTGCGAATAAAGGCGTCGACTTCGTTGCGGCCGCCGGGGGCTTGGGCCGGAACGGGCGGAGCGACCAGCGGCCGGAGCGACCACCACTGCAGCGCCTCGGTCGGGTCGGTGGTGGGGATGTCGCCCCATTTGGCTCCCTCGTCGATCCAGCGGCCGAGCAGCTCGAGTTGTTCTGCGGAAAGTGGCTCGCCTTCCGGGGGCATTTCCAGGCCTTCAACTTCCCCCCGCGCAAACCGGAGCAGATTGCTCGCGGCGCTCTCGCCCGGGACGAGGTTGGGTGCATGCCCGTCGCCGCTGGTCAGAGCCAGTTCGCGCGAGTCGAGCCGAAAGCCGCTCTCCTGGTTCTCGCTGCCGTGGCAGGCGAGGCAGTGCTGGGAAAGAATCGGCCAGATTTGGCGAGTGAAATCGACCCTCTGACCTGATTCTCCGGCAGATTGTGAGCTGGCCGGTTCTGAAACCGCTGGACTTGGAACTTGGTCTTGAGCATTAATTGGTTGGTTGCCGTAACTGGCCACCAGAAAGGCTAGTATGATCCCGGCCCGAGCGCGGGCGAGTGCTCCGCTGGAGCGGCGTCTCGAGCGAACGGGATCTTGCGTCAGCATTTCGGCTTTGCCTTTCTGCACAGCAGCATAAACCGAAGCGGTTGGTGCGTCCATCAAACCGATGCAGTTTCCCTGGGTCCCAGTTCCAAGATTCCCAACGTAGCCGGACTTCCCGTTTCATCCTGTTTCGGATGCGCGGCAACTGCCCGCTTTTAGCCTTCTCAACCGGGCCTCGCGCCAGCCCCCGGTTTAGCAGCGCACTCACGCCCCGCCGCCACGTCGCGGAACGCGATTACTGGACGAGCGTCCCC
>Ga0315904_10003225_pt1 | contig 24267 bp, 14 predicted proteins | sample LakEriMetagenome_6_FD_203529 | JGI IMG/M metagenome (GOLD analysis project Ga0315904, IMG submission 203529) | Freshwater fungal communities from buoy surface, Lake Erie, Ohio, United States - Buoy 12 MA120 | ecosystem: Environmental > Aquatic > Freshwater > Lake | place: USA: Lake Erie, Ohio... | reverse complement strand
AAGTTAGAACTTTGACGAAAGCTCCCCCGGTAGGGCTCGAACCTACGACCCGCGGATTAACAGTCCGCTGCTCTACCGACTGAGCTACAGGGGAATGGTAGAGAAAAACGCTTTTCTTGATCCGACCCAAGCAAGTTTGTCAGGGGACTGACAACACCGGCCCGCGTTAACAATCACCGCTGAGGCAGGCAAGCTCCAAAGCAATAACCTGGAGAACGTGCCACCACGGATTCCCGTTAACGTTGAGTAGAAATTTAGCCCGCATTGTCAGATAAGGCAAGTGGAGTTCCTGGCTTACAAGCCTACTCCAGGCCTCTCATAACCCGTCTATTCGGCCTAATTGGCCAAGCCCTACCCCCACTATTACCAAGAAAAATACTCCTTCGCCCAACGAATCGCTCCATTACACCCAAACACAACCTGAACCGCGAGCTTTCGCATGCAAAATTTTTTAAATATTTGCCGCTTTCTCCCCCAGGGATAACGCCAATAGAAAGCCGTTTTTCCCTATCGATCTTAAGCACATCAAACCACCTAAAAACTCCACACTTTATTTCAAAAATCCGCAGCCTCCATCTTACTCCCACCAGCGAAGCAATCCGCTCCTAATGTCACTTCCTTTGACATGACACCGCACAATAACATTCCGTTCACCTCCAATAACGCTTCGCCCCCTCAGGCCCAATGCACGATCTCTGTGCCCCCTCCCAAACTAACATTCCCACAAATCTCGGAAAGCAAGTAACTAGCCCCACATTCAAACTCATGATTCTTGATAACAAGCCGAACCGAATCGCTACTTCAAGAAAAAAAACCACTAAAAAGGCTACCTCCACGAGAAAATAACTTTTCCTAGTTAACTCACAAAATCGATCTGTGCGAACGACTGCCGGCCCTTCGCCTATCGACCCAACTCAAACTCAATCATGTCCGTCTTCGAATCGATCTTCCAAAACTAACTCGCTGAACTCAACGGCACCATTCGGACAACTAAAAGTCACAAGCGTGCATAGCATCAAACCTAAACCAAGCTGAAAAGAACCTAACCCAAGTTAACGGTAACCGACGAAAGAAAGCAGTTCACGACGCAATGCGTTTCGCAACAATCTGCAAGACACTCAAAAGCGAGCAAACGCAAAAGGGGAATGAGAATGGTTCAGAAAAACCAATTCCCCAATCGTAGAAAAGCGAACGTGACTTCACGTTCGCCTATGCGAATTCCTAAAGAGAAATTAGCAGATGTCATTGCTGCGCGAATCAAGCGAGTTGCCATATCACCATCCATAGCGACTTAGACAACCGCTCCGATCCATCCTTTGATCGTTGATTCGCGTTAGCAATAGTGACTCTCAGCGGACATTATTCAACCGAGAGTCAGCCCATAACCCTATTCAATTCTTCTCAACCTGCCAAAGCCATCTGACGAGAAATGTTGATCACCGCTGGCATACCATTGCGCTCACGAACAGCATCGATGAACTCTTCAAAAATGCGAATATCCAATGCACTCGCACCAGCTGCTTCAGGATGGAATTGAGTCCCCAAAACAAACCAATCCAACATCTCACTCTCAATCGCCTCGATCACTCCATCCGGGCACTTCGCAGTCACTCGGAAACCAGGAGCCACTTCGTCGATCGCCATATGATGACGGCTGATGACGCGAATTTCACCTTCGCCATAAACCCGTCCCATCAACGAATCACTGCGAACATTCAGACCATGACGCAAGTTAGCATCATGCAAATCCTTGTGAGGAATCGCTTCAGGCTTGTCGGCTGGCAAGTGCAAGAAAAGATTGCCGCCCAATGTCACATTGATCAACTGCATCCCAACGCCAATACCAAACAGCGGCATACGACGCTCAGCCAACTCTCGCATCAACATGCGATCAAACTTTTCGCGGCGAGCATCCATCGGACGTACTGAAGCGTGAGTCATGAATCCATCGTTGCGAGGATCCAAGTCGCCACCACCGACCAACACAAAACCATGCAACTGATCCAGAATCGCTGCTAATGCTTGCTCATCAGCAACCGGTGGCAACAACACTGGAATTCCACCAGCTGCAAAAATCGAATCGTAATAACCGGCTGCAACTGCAGTTAAAGCCGGTGCGGTTCCCTGAGCTGGTCGAAAGTCTGCGTTCAAGCCAATCAGTGGTTTGCAAGTCATCAGATATCCCTCCTGTGGACAAGCGATTTTCAAAAAAAAGCTATTGAAAAAAGTTGAGTGAATTCCGTTCCTAGAATCCAAGCGTTCGGCAGAGGCACTTCCCAAAAAATACCTCTTGTCTTCAAGTCTTCGCTTTGAGAGATTCGCAGCAGTCTATCAGCTACCTGCTAAAGCCTGCCGGACACATTCGGTCGCTCGATGGCCAGTTCCATGCCATCAAACCAAATCGACCCGTCGGTGAGTTGACTCCTAAAAGCTTCCTGCTCTTCTCTACGATTTGATTCACAGTCTTAAGCCCCAGACCAACAACGGTCCGCTAAAACTTAGGGCTGTTCGACAATATTAAGTAACAACACGCAGCGAAAATTTTTCGTATCGACTTCGTGTATCTACTTTTCATATCACCTTGGGAGCCGTCAAAGAGGACGCGTCTCCCAACAACGTGGAGAAGATTAATCGCTGTCGCGCAGAAACAAAAGCGAATTCAATATCTTGGGGTGTAGGCCAATTGCTAGCACTGCAATCTGAGCTAGCATTTACTTCCAAGTGAGCGTTGGGATGGGCTCAGGAGCACGCCGGAGTACACGAACAGAGCTGGCCAAATCCACCTAAGTCCATACACACCATAAACTTGCGACTAGCCAGGCAGACTGCGCGGCGTTTTTCGGCTATATTGATTCCCACGCTAAAGACACCACAAGAGTTCGAAAAAAAACAAAACTTTTTTTGACTCTGAAAAACGCCCGATAATCGCGTGAAAAAGGATCCCCACGTGCCCCACCTCCGCATCGGTACCCGCAAAAGCCCGCTAGCTCGTTGGCAAGCTCAATGGGTTGCTGCGGAACTCGAAAAACTCGGCAACAGCATCGAAATGGTCTGGATCGTGACGCAAGGAGATGTCACGGCACAGCCTCTTGGAACAGTCGGTGGACAGGGCCTTTTCACCAAGGAAATCCAGCGAGCGCTCTTGGATGGTGAAATCGATTTAGCCGTTCATTCGCTGAAAGATCTTCCTACGCAGCCCATCGATGGACTCGCTCTTGCCGCTGTCCCTCAACGCGAAGTGGTAGGCGATTGCTTGATCGCACCACTAGGTACAACCATCGAAAATCTACCGTTAGGAGCGCGTATCGGAACAGGTAGCTTACGCCGCGCCGCTCAACTGCGTGCGTGGCGCGCGGATCTTGAAATACTCGATATTCGAGGGAACGTGGAAACTCGTATCAAAAAACTAGACGATGGAATCTACGAAGCGATCGTACTGGCCGAGGCTGGCCTGCATCGGCTTGGCTATCTCGATCGTGTCGCTCAGAAACTTCCGCTCCAGCGACTACTGCCGGCCGTAGGCCAAGGTGCCTTGGGCCTTGAAACAAGAGCCGACGATATCACAACCATCAAGGCTCTATCGGCACTAAACCATCCTGCATCGCAGCTTGCCGTAACGGCCGAACGTAGCTTGCTGGCACATCTACGCGGCGGATGCTTGGCTCCTGTTGCAGCGTGGTGCCGCATGGAAGATGATAAACTGAGACTCGAAGCGAAAGTGCTATCGCTCGATGGACAAACACAACTGCAAGTCGACCGCCAATTCGATCCCAATCAAGCCGAAGAACAAGGGCGACTCGCAGCTGAAGAACTCATCGCCGCCGGTGCACAGCAACTGATCGAATCAGCTCGCACGAAACCACCCACGCCATCCACTTAAGCTCCATCATTCACTTTCTTGTTGATCTGATCATTTCCGTTAACTTCTAACCCTGAGGTATCACTGATGTCTCTTACGCGTCCCTTTGCTCTGCTTTTGTTGGCACTAACACTAGCCGCTGGCTGTAACGCTGCGACCGATAATCCTGGCACCTGGAATCAATCCAAGATTCAAGAGCAACTCAAGAAAAGCTTGAAATTGACGGAAGCCACCGTTTCGCCAGCAGAAGGTGGCGGATTCTCAGCTACCGGAAAAAACGCAGAAGGTGAATCTTTCAAAATCACTATCAAACAAGATGCTGCTAAAAAACGAATTGAATGGAAATCAGAGGGAGATCGCGGCAGCTTTGAGGATGGCTATTACGAGATTCAATAGTCTCGGTTTATCAAGTTTCGAGAGTTTGCTGATTACAGTCGCGGAACATTGACGCTTGTCCAACGTTCCGCGCATTCTTTTCACACTCGTCGTTACCTGGAAGAAATTACAAGCTTAGCCAGCAGACTATACGCGCCATCGAATGACCTCGATATGGCCCCGAGGACTTTGCGACAACGCTTTATGCAAGTCCCTCAGGCAAGAAGTAAGTGTTAGCTTATTCACGTGGCTCTATGGGGCAGTGCATTGCGCGAAGAGCAGCGACTAATTCATGAGTAGCCCAGTGTAGATTCTGCAGCGGCAACAGATACCGCGGGCCTTGCCAATGAATCCGCGTCGCTCCGGTATCTCGCATACCTAAAGTATCCGCCCAGCAGCGAAGCCAATCCTCCCAAGCGATATCGTCTTGCGGTGGAGGATTAGCCGCGACGATCAAGAGTTTCGCTTGCTGCGGATTTTCCAGCACCGCCATCGACTCGACAGCACTAGCCACATCCACGGTTGGCAAACGAGGGGTCTCGGTCACCTCGATCCAGAGCTGATCCGAACGAAATGGAACCGCAACACCAGTAGATTCCGTTCGCTGAAAGCATTGACTAGCCATTAATCCTAACTCGACGACTGCTTCCTTTCCCATGCCCAGTAATACATCCACTTGATTACCGCTGAGCACCATCGATGGCACACCGGAGGTAATATGCTGATGCAGTCGTGCAATAGTCCAACCAGAAACCGGCTCGACCCAATCCGCAGCAACTTCCAGCGCCGGCTCGAGAACGAACCGACGAGTTGTCATACGCGGATGGGGAACTTTAAAATGGGGCGTCCAAATTCGAGCTTGCTCGTAAAGTAATACATCGATATCGATCGCCCGCGCCTCCCAGCGGATATTGCGACTACGTCCCATCCTTTGTTCGATATCTCGTATGATTCCCCACACATCCCACGGAGACAAGGATGTTTCCAAGGCGACGACCGCGTTCAGAAACTCCTGCTGATTCTCAGGTCCACCAATCGCAGGCGTTCGATAGAGGCGACTGGAGTGAACCTGTGCATCGCCGAAGTGTTTTCTGAGCCAAAACAGAGCCTGATGCATGGAGGCAAGCGGGTCGCCCAGGTTGGCTCCGAGGCTGATCAGACAGCGTGGCATAAAAGAGTGCTTTTCTAGGACTCGACCTCAACATCTTGCACGTTCCAGCACGCTAGAGTGTTGTCAGCGGTTTCGCCGGGGTTTCGCACAAAAGTGATAATGACGGTGAGCGGACGTGGACCGGACTCATCTCGCATAGCAACTTTGACGGCATCGCCATACGGAATTTTTCGAATACCTCGACGCCCGACATACTTCCAATTGGCTTCCGAGCCTCGTTTCTCAATCGCTGCCATACCAGGTCGATCATAGAAGATCTCCATTGCCGACCTCGCCTGTGCATCGCTCGAATAAAATGCTTTAAGGTCAACCGTATCAACCTGTCGGTAGCCTTCGTTAAGATGCATTTCAAAGGCTTCTTCTCGATTATTTTCCGCCAGCATTTTCATCCACTTTTCGCCATATGCCTCGGCGGTTCGATAGTAGAAGTCATATTTAAATTTTGTTTGCGCAGCTCCCCAAGCTCCGAAAGTGCAACTGATAAGTACACCAACAACAGCCAAAGGGAGAGCGGTTCTCTTCGACTTAACATCCTTCAATAGAAAGATGGCGATTATTCCTGCTCCCATCGCGATGAATGGCAAAAAGAGCATCTGGGTGTAGAGAACAGCAAGCGGTGAAAAAAATGAAGCAAAAAGGGCTAATACCGCAAGCGTATTGGGCAGCGAATAGCTATTGTCATCATCGTTTACAACTGCAGTTGAATCTTCTGAGAACTTCATCTGTCTCACCGAAATCAATCGATCGAAAGGGAATAAAACGAGTCCAGTTCAAGTCAACTATGTAATTCGTTGGCTAGAGCCAAGTGGTTCATCCAGCGATTAAAGTTCTACTTCGTCCCCGGCTTTGCGGGTGGAGTGAGTATACGTTGCAACTCCTGCAGCGAAGTGAGACCGACTACTGCAGCCAGCAATCCTTCTTCCTGAAAACTCTTGTGACCTTCTTTCTTTGCAATTTGCCGAACGGCATCAGGACTTGGATTCTGCAGCGCCGCTTTGCGAATATTGTCGTTCAATTTAAGAACTTCATAAATCCCTAGGCGTCCATAGTATCCACGACCCGCGCACTTCTTGCAGATTTCGATTTCAATGGGGTTGCCCTTGGCATCGACTCGCTGTTCAGGAGGAGGTGGAATGAACGGCTGGTATAATGTCTTCACTCGATCAGCCGGCAATCCGAGACGCTGGAGCAATTGAGGCGTTGGTTGATAAGCCTGCTTGCACTGATCACACAATCGACGCACAAGTCTCACGTTCAAAATTGCCGTGACTTTGCCGATCAATTTCGGAGCATGAGCTTTGTACTGAGTGATAAACTTACAGAGTGCTTCGGCAGCATCGCTGGCAACCATGCGAGTGATGCAGTGCCTATTCTCAATCGTGATCTCATCGATGATGAACTTGGCGGTGTCATCATTAACAAAATCTGGAATCACGTAGACGTCGGGTTGTTTAAGCTGGATACTCCGCAAGATCGCTGAAGGAGCTTCGCCTGCGGAAGAATCAAAGGTATTCTGACTAACATTAACGATTTCGGGCTCTTGCTTGCACTTATCTTCGACGCCCACAAAATCCCGAACGAACTTGTCAGCCGATTCCAGTGAGATGCGCCATGACGTTGGCAGACCATGCCCTGGCGGACCACTGACGATCACAATTCCGCCAGTCGCGTTAAGGAATCCACGCCATTCTTCTTGAAGTTTATCGCGCATCCCCAGGTCGGTAAGCGTCTTTAGCTTTGTTTTCTTCGGCTCAATCCGAATCATCACGCGTTCGCCTGTCGGAACTCCTTGCGTAACGATCTCTGCAATCCAATCCTCTTTAGCAAAGTGAAAAGGCAACTTCGCTTCCTGCTTGGAACGGCGATCTGCCGGATTGAGACTAGCTAATCGCTTTAACGCGACCAATGCAGCATCACCCGGTTCACGTTCCAGCGGTGGTTTGTTTTCAGCGATGCCATCTACACGAAAACGGACAGCTACTCCAGTTTGAGTGAAGTCGAGCATGATGATATCGGCTCGGTCCACCATGGCCATCGCCAACAGCGTAGTGGCCATTGGGAAGCCGGGGAGTTGCCTGGCCGCGATCATGATCCCGTCTACCTCAGCCTTTGACGGTGCCTTAGGCTTGAACTCTAGCGGTGGCAGAACAATTTCTTCTTCGGATGATTTATTCTTTTTCTTACCGATAAGACCCATAGCAATTCAAATCCAAAGAACAAAAGTTACGGAGAAACATGAAATCGAAACAACGACCAAACAACTACTGTCCTAGATGATACCGGGCTGACTAACTTCGATACCCTTGAGAGCCATTTTGAGAGCATCTTTGTTAGGTGCCACCGCAAACGCGGTCGGGCGATCGATCAATTCCTGGTCGATGAGACTCTTCAGGCTCATCGTGAAATCCTGCATACCTTCCGCCGCACCGATTCGAATGGCATCAGGAAGTTTCTCGTCATGACCTTCCAATACCAGTTTGCGAATCATCGGGGTAAACGTCATCACCTCGCAAGTAGGCACGCGTCCAACACCTTCTTTGATGGACTTGAGTAGTTTCTGAGCGACGATCCCCTTCATATTGAAGGCGATAGCACTGCGAATCGCTCCGTGCATCTCTTCAGGGAAGAGGTCAAGAATACGACCGATCGTGGTTGGTGCGCTGGAAGCGTGAATCGTTCCGAAGACCAAGTGGCCCGTTTCAGCGGCGTGGATCGCCGTCATAAAGGTTTCCTGGTCACGCATCTCGCCCACCAGAATGATATCCGGGTCTTCGCGCACGGCATGCTTCATACCGATACCGAAGTTTCTTACGTCGTTACCAACTTCGCGTTGATTGATCAAACATTTATCTTCCGTGAACACGAACTCGATCGGATCCTCGAGCGTTAGAATGTGCTTGCGATAGTGACGATTGATGTAATTAAGCATCGATGCAATCGTCGTACTTTTTCCAGAACCGGTAACACCCGCAAGCAGGATCATCCCTTGATCGTAATGACACAAGCTTTCCATCGACTCGGGAAGATGTAAGCCTTCGAAGTTTGGTATGAAGTTGTTAACACGACGAGCAACCAAGCCGATACGCCCCAACTGCTTGAGCATATTGACGCGGAAACGCCAATTCACTCCATCAACGTCCACCACGTACGCAAAGTCGGCGCCACCCTCTTCTTCAAAAATTCGGCGAGCTCGATCATCCAGCATGGGAACCAAAAGATTCACCATCTCTTCAACTTCGATCGGAGGACGATTTAATGGCCTGAGTTCCCCGTTGACTCGAACGATCGGTGGTTGACCGACCTTCATGTGCAAGTCGCTACCCTTTAGCTTCACCAAGGCTCGGAAGATCTTATCGACCTCCAATTCCTGCCTTTGCTTGAGCAGAGAACTAATCAGGCGATCCTGCGAAACTTCTGCACCGGAGAAGTGCGACGAACCTCCACCATGATTGTTGCTTGAACTTTCCACTGTAGATCAATCCTCCAGATAACTCGCAGGTCTCGTCAAAGACGCATCTCGATACTATGCCCCAACTGCGACCGATGGCAAACGGACAGGAATACCCCGCTGGGCCATCAATCGTTTTGTTTCTTCTATTGTATACTGACCGTAATGAAAAATGCTCGCTGCCAACGCAGCATCTGCCTTTCCGATCAAGATTGCATCGGCCAGGTGTTCCGGTTTTCCGGCCCCCCCACTCGCTACAACTGGAATCCCGACCGCCTCGCTGACTGCTCGAGTCACTTCCAAGTCGTAGCCATCTTTAGTTCCATCCCGATCCATGCTGGTTAAAACGATCTCGCCTGCACCAAGCTTTTCCACCTCTTGGGCCCAAGCCACCGCTTCCAGTCCCGTGGGCGTCCTTCCACCGTGAATATGAACCTCCCAAACCTCTCGCCCCTCTTTCCAGACTCTTTTGGGATCGATATTCACGACGATACATTGACTGCCAAACCGATCAGCCGCTTGTCTTACAAATTCGGGATTCTTGCAGGCTGTTGAATTGATAGAGACCTTGTCGCAGCCTGCGTTTAGTAAGCTGCGAATGTCCTCCAAAGAACGAATACCTCCGCCAACGGTCAGCGGCATGAACACCTGCTCAGCGGTTCGTTGAACCACATCGAGCATGATATTTCGTTGTTCATGACTGGCCGTGATATCCAAGAAGACCAGTTCATCAGCCCCCTCTTTCTCGTATCGGGCGGCAACTTCGACCGGATCCCCCGCGTCGCGCAATTGCAAGAAGTTCGTCCCTTTGACGACGCGACCACCATGTACATCCAAGCACGGAATGATTCGCTTTGCCAGCATGAATCAATATTTTTCTAAAAAGGGGCAATGACGAGAAATCAGAGAGAGAAGATTTCACCTCAGCGCCAACTGAGGGTTCCTCCTTCTGCATGTAAGTGTACCTTGCTGGGTGCGTCCTCGGGTAGTCTATTGCAAGTTGACTATGATTAAAATCCTTTGATCTTTTTCCGGAGATGGTTCGGTCGATTCACCTTTGTTTCGGGAAAGTGACAAACCCTTTGGTAAATCAACACTGGAAGGGTCGATCTCGCGCAACACTTCCCCATCTTGCTCTAACTTGACAGCCAAATCCGACCAGCTTTCGGGAGTGAGCTTTAGCAAAATCCAGGTCGCTTCTAGGTCTTCAGCAACACTCGAACTTTGTTTTTTGGAATCTCGCTCTACCGATTCGCGGACAGCCGAATCCCGATCTGTATTACCCTCACTTCTCTGCTGTCTTGAAGACTGTAGACTTCGCAGAACGAATTCCTCGACTCCACCCTTTTGCTCTTCTTTCCAGCTTGATAAGACTGTCCCTTTCGCCGCCGAAATTTGATAGACCTTGATGGACTCTAGAGCAACCCCCTTCCCCGCTGCCTGAAGCAAGTCTTCAAATCTATTTGAAGTTATCTCCGCCAATCGAGAGTCCTGCAATCCTTCTTCCGGTCGCGATCGCTCTCCAAGTTGCTCAATATAGATCCTGCTAAAGCCACTCTGACCGGCCTCCCCCGTTTTCTCCTGACGCTCACCCAAGACAGAGCTTAAGGTCCGATTAGGGGGAGGAACTGCCATCGCCCCTGCGCTGCCACCTAATCCTCCTCCACCCAAGCCTCCTAATGAATCCGCTCTCGATTCGGAGCGCCCTTTACTGTTTGCTTTGACATCCGCATCTGCAAATCTATTGGCATCCGTTGATTTGTTCAGCGAACCAGTTCCTTCCAGATATCCCAGTTTCCCTTTGGAATCATTCAAGGGTGGAGTTTGTCCTGGTGCTGCCATGGGCGGTGAAGCCGCCAGTCCAGGTGCACCTGTTGAATCCGCAGCTGCAGCGCCGGGAGCCCCTGCGTTAGGAAACCGTGACATAGCCGCTGAAGCATCAGGCAAAGGTGCGCCCATCGCTACACCACCCAAGCCACCCTCCCCTCCTGCTGATTCACGGCTGGCAACTCTCGCTTGTTTTTTACCAGCGTCAGCTACCCCTACGTTTGCAGCTTGTCGCTCCAGAGCCTCTTCTGGCATATCATTCGACGCCAGTGCGTTTGCCTGAGACTGTAGGTCACCTACCGACTGCTCTTCCGCGGGTAAACCTCCTCCGAGACCATTAGCCATGAAGAGCTCGCCTTGGTCAGACTCCGCCTCATTTTTCAAAGCATCCTTCGCCTCCGCCCCCACAGCAGCCTTCGCTGACATCGCTGCAGAAGGTTCTCTTTCCGCGAGAACCGCATCTGCTGGAAGAGCATCGATTGCTTGGGAAGCATCCGCACTGGAATCGGTCCTAAAAGCATTTGCATTTTCAGCTGGCTTGGGCGTTGCAAGTCTCTCTTCACTTGGAGAATTTGTCGAATATGCCACGTCGAAACTTTCGCCTGTCGGCCACATCGCCAGGATCGATAACATGATCGCAGCGGCCGTGACAAGTCCTGCAGGCCAACGCCAATCGGACGTGAACCAGCGACTTTGCTGAAGACCATCTCTTTGGACGTTCAAAGAAGGACTAATCGGATTCGATGATTCAGCCAATAACTCAGCGATAGGTTTCGAAGTCACCAACGATGGCCTCGATAATTCGCCCATCCAACTGCGAACTTGCCGAAGCTTGTCGAGCGTCTTTCTCAGTTCACCATTTTGCTGTAAAAGCGATTCGACTTCGGCTCGCTGCGTTGCATCGAGCTCATCATCGAGATAAGCGCTTAATTGTTCTTCTGCTGGTGTCATCTTAGATCCTGTCTAAGCAATGTCGGCGATCTTATCTTTTAGTAGCTCATGTAACTCTAAACGTGCCCGATGCAGTCGACTGCGCACGGTACCGACGGGAATCTGGATCACCTCAGCAATCTGATGGTAATCAAGACCATCGAAGTCTCGTAGTAGAATCACAGTCCGTCTTTCTATATCTAGTTGATTAATGGCCCATCGAATCAGTGCATTTCTTTCGCTTGTTTCCAATCCCTCTTCAACCCCCAGACCGCCACAAGAGGACGAATCGTTTTCCAACGGAACACGATCCAGCACTTGATCTAATCGTTTTTTTCGTCGCTGCGAAATCGTGTGATTGACAGCCACACGACTGAGCCATGTGTAGAAAGAACTCATCCCCTCGAATTGTTGTAACTTTCGGTAGGCTAACACCCAAGTTTCCTGCAAAAGATCCTCAGCATCTTCTCGATTCCCGACAAAATGGTAGATCAATCCGAACAGACGGTTTTGATACCGCTGCACCAAGGCATCAAATGCCGGAGCGTTACCCGCGAGAACCTCTTTGATTAAGTCGTGGTCGCTCTTTTCCAAGCTGTTCGGTTTCCGCTGCTAGTTTTGAGGTGTGGACGAGGTTGCTGGGGAAAAGGTTCCCGATCTACCTAAAAGGGGGCGATTCCAAGTGGGAGAACGGTAGGCACGGGCCAGGATCAAACAGCCAACCAAGATCATACCGAGACTAATCCATTGCGAAATTGTTAAATCCGTTCCAAACTGCCCCCCCTCATCGCTTCGCACCATTTCGAGCAAAAAGCGAGAAACCCCATGCAGCGCGAGCCCCATTCCAAAGATGATCCCGTCACGGTTTACCAAGGGGAAAAGCCACCACAAAACCATTGCCAACAGTCCGGCATCGATTGCCGAGTAGATCTGCGCGGGTACCGTTGGCAAGCTATTGGTCGGTAACTCTTTAGGCCCGAAAGAATATTGCACACCGTCAACCTTCAAATCAACTCCGATCATGGGAGGTAAGGTCGGATCACGACGAATCGCCGTTACCAAGCCAACATTCAAGTCGCTGACCAGCGATCCGGACTGCCACCCCATCTTGGCTGCAATACTCTCCTCAGCCACCTTATCGATCTTCCATGACCGCTTGTTAGGCTGCACTGTAAGCTTCATGCCAAGCAGTTCGCCATCGATTAATTGATGAGCATACGGTGGGCTGCCATGCGGAAAATAAACCGCAGGTAAGTTCGTATCGCAGACTCCACCAAAACAACATCCATTGAGTAAACAACCTATTCTTCCGATCGATTGGCCTACCAAAAAACTCGGCACAATCAAATCACCTAGAGGTAACCATGGAAGTTTTCGAAGATGAGCGAATAACCCCACCGCGATCAAGGCCCCAATCAATCCACCAAAAACCACCAAGCCTCCTTCGGTGAACTGCAAAATCTTCCACAACGTCGCAGCCATGGTTGGCTGAGCAAATTCGTCCCATTTTTGAATAACGTAAAATGCTCGGGCCCCTAAAATCCCTCCACAAAAAATCCAGAATGCCAAAGCGATAATCGTGTCGACATGGATCCCCAAAGAGCTGCCGCGATACATGGCTAAACCAATTCCCGAAACCAAGCCTAGCAGCAACATGACTCCATAGCCGCGAATAGGAATACCGACGGCATTGCCCATCGCATCGATCATTTCAAATCGCGGGAATAGGAACATCACCACTAGGCCCAAGATGCCCCACGTAGGTAATGATGCGAGAAATGATTCCGTTTTCTCTTGGTTCGCTTTTCCCCAAATCCAACGAGCAATCAATGCAAGAACGAGCCCGAAGACAACCCAGCCCAATCCGAAAAGTGGAAAACCCAAAAGCTCGTGGGGAATAATAAATAAGATGGATCGCATGGGCCGGATTAAACCTCGATGAGCAAATTGTCGATCAACCTTGTCGAACCGACGTGCGCAGCGAGCAAGATAACTGCCGTTTTTTCAATCGTCGTTAATGGCTCTAGAGTTTCCTCATCGACGATCGCAGCGTAATCGATTCGCTCGATGCTGTGATCACTCAATATCTGCTTCATCGCTTTTTGGATCTCATCGACATTTCGCTTACCTGATGAGATCAAATCATTGGCACCTTGAAGCGCATGCCACAGTCCAAGCGACTGCTGTCTCTCTGGTTGTGACAGATAGCGATTGCGACTGCTCATCGCCAGACCGTCTGCTTCTCGTACCGTCGGGCAAATCTCAATACGAATCGGCACGTTTAAATCCTCGACCATTCGCCGAATCACAGCACATTGCTGAAAATCTTTACGACCAAAGAAAGCAACCGTAGCTGGGATTAACTGAAAAAGCTTTAAGACTACCGTGGTAACTCCGCGGAAATGCCCCGGACGAAACTCACCGTCCCACTTCAAAGCAACCGCTGGAGGCTCAACATAAGTCGAAAAACCTGGAGGGTAGATGGAATGGGAATCTGGAACGAAAACGAAATCTGTCCCAGCCTTTTCCAATTTCTCAAGATCACTTTCTAAGGTTCTCGGATAGCGAGAAAAATCCTCTTTAGGACCAAATTGGGAAGGGTTTACAAAGATGGTCGCAACCGAAACATCGCAAACCTCGCGACTTTTTTTCACTAGGCTGATATGCCCAGCATGCAACGCCCCCATGGTCGGAATCAAGCCGATCTTACGCCCCGAGATCCGCTCGTGATCGAGTTTCGCATAAATCTCATGCCGATTTGATACAACGTCCATCGCGGACCTCCCTTTCCCAGAAACAGCATTCCGCTCAGGCTATCAGGAAATGCCTGTCGAATAAAGAGAGTGTCTTACTTGTTTCCCTACCCACGAGAAACATCCCCTATGGTCGCTGTCCCACCACTACCCCACCTGCCGCTTGCCACAACACCTGAGGAGGAAACATGGATAAAACAAAAATTGATAAAGCTCAACGATAAAACGAAAGAAGCCGAGTGTTTCCACTCGGCTTCTTGAGATTCTTCTAATTTTGTCGATCAAGCGTCGGCTACTAGTAATCTGCCAATTTCGGCATTACTACTTCAACCACTGCACGGCGACATCACTAATCAGATCATCAGACCACTCTTCTTCGCCATCTGCCTCTGCATCGAAGGCACAGTCAGCGAGGTAATCATCGTAAGACATACCTTGCTGCCAGTAAGAAGCTGCTGGGGTAGTGACTGCGGTGGCAGCCTTCTTCAGTTCAACCGTCGCGGTATCTACGGAACCGACTGCATCATCCAACTTGCTTGGAGCAGCTGGGAGGCCGAGGGTCAGATATGCTTCCCCTTCGCCTTCCCCTTCCCCTTCACCGCTACCCTGATTGGAAGATCGATTCAACTCGTTGATCACCATCAAAACGTCTGCCGCAGAGATGTAACCGTCAGCGTTAACGTCTGGGTAGAACTTCGAGCCCGATTCACCTTCGCCACTGCCACCATTACCGCCAAGACCGCGAGCACCATTGCGATTGAGTTCGTTGATCAAACCCAAAGCATCGATCGCCGTTACATAACCGTCGTTGTTGACGTCATAGCGGTTGAAATCGTTGGTGAAGCCTTCACCACTTCCGCCACCACTGGCTGCAACGATCTCGATCGAATCGAATCCGTATCGGATCTTGCTGATCGCAACCGGCGATACTGGGTTATAAGTGAGCGTATCGTGAATCGGCGAGATATCGGCTGGATCGCTGATAAAGGTCGCCAAGCCTACGCTATTAGCTCTTACCGTGATTTCGAATTGCGTGAACTCGCTTTCACCCAAGGCACTTGTCGAGGTTTGTACTGAACCGATTTCATTGACCAAGCCCGGAGTCTTGATATCGCCAACCTTTTGGTTCAAATAGTTCGGACCAAAGGTTACTTGGAAGCCTAGAGGATTGGATGTGCTGCTAACAACACTTACCAAGCCCTTATCAAACAGGATGTCTTGGAACGCTGCGTAAACACCGCGTTCAAATCCAGCTCCTCGCAAATCCTTCACCGATCCACGGAGCTTGAAGTTCTGGCCCACAGTAATCTGGTCGATCGGACTACCATTGAGATCCGTCACGGTCAAGTTCAAAGCAACCTGATCATCAGCGGCTGCGCTACCTACTTGCAAAGTAACTCGAGCGGTGCTGGAGAAACCTCGCTGGTCGGTGATCGTGTAAGTGAACTGTTCTGTTCCCGAGAAGCCGAAGTTTGGAGTATACCGCAAAACATCGTCAGCCGGATTGCTTGGTGTACCTGGGTCGAAGATTCGAACCGTTCCGTTGGCAGGTTGAGTGACCGACGAGAGTCGAATGATACCAGTCGATCCCTTGCCGTCGTTCTTCATCACATCGGGTAACGAAAAGTCGACTGCATTGAGAGGAACTGTCAGCGTAAAGGAATCATCCACGGCGGTTGGGAACTCAATGCTGTCGCCGATGACTTCCAGCGAAACGCGATTAAAGCGGATCTGCTGGATCGTAAGCGGAGTCAGAGGAGTGTCGTACATCAACACATCGGTGAATGGTGCATTGTCTGCTGGATCCCCAACAAACTCAGCCACACCGGCCGAAGTCGCCTTGAACTTCAAGCGAGCAAACTCAACTTCGTCAGGGAAGTTCAAAATAGACTGGCTCGACAAAGCACCCAAGTCATTGATCACACCTGGAGTCAATCCGCTTCCTGTCTTGCCAGATGTGTAACCATTCTGGAAAGTAACATTGAAATCGATATTGCTATTCGGATTTGGACTTGCAGCACTCAATGGCTGTACCAAACCAGATGCGTACAAGATATCAAGGTAAGCTGCATAGACACCAGGAGCAGCCAAGAGATTGGTTGTCGAGCTATCTCGCAAGTCATCCAAGAAGACTCGAACTTCGAACTCCTGACCCTGCATGATCTGTGTAATCGGTGTACCAGTGCTGTCAGTAACCTTCAGAATGATATTTGCAATGTCGTTGGTTCGATCGCCGGGAAGCGAATGAACCGTAACGGTAGCAGTCGACTTCTTACCGTTCGCATCGGTTACCGTGTAAGTAAATTGCTCGGTGCCACCAAAGCCACTCGCTGGCGTATAACGGATCGCCTGAGCACCGGGAGCAATCTGAATCGTTCCGCCGTTGCTACCAGGACTTACAGCTACGATCGACAATGCACCTGCTTGTCCTTCGATATCATTCGCCAGAACGGTCAACGGATTGCTGATCGAATTGGTGGCGACATCGAATGAATCATCCACGGCAACTGGATCGACAAAGATTTGCTTTACATCCACAAGGACTGTTGCAGAGTCACGATCGCCGGCGGAATTTCGCATTTCATAGGTAAACGAATCCTGGCCGAGGAAACCTTGCGGAGGTGTGTAGGTTACGGACTGACCACCTGAGCCAATCGTCACCACACCACCGGCAACGCTATTGCTTACTCGCACCACCGTGATTGTTTCACCAGGTACTTTGAAGTCGTTAGACAAAACGTTCAACGAATTGCCGATGGAATTGCGAGCGACTTCGTAACGATCATCTACCGCCAAATCCAATCGATCGCTAACTCGGTAAATATAATCTTCAACTTCACCTGCACGCGCCGAACCGGTCGGACTTAGATCCAACTGATCCGAATATCGGAATCGAGCGTAAGAGTTACCGAGAACAGCCGCAGTTGGGGCAGTAAAGGTAACCGTGTGAACGCCAGTTGCCAAATTCAAATTCTTAGCAACCTGCTCACCGGCATCGAGGAAATCGCCGTCGCCGTTGAAATCAACCCAAGCCTGCAAGTATCCAGCAACCGAGGTACTGTTAGTGACGGAAACCTGGAATCGGTTATCGGTTCGACCAGCTACAATCGGACGAGGCAGGACAACTCCATCTTCGTCATCGATCACAACATCGTTTGCGTTTTTGATACCGTTCAAGTCATCGCTGTCAGCATTTGCACTAGGCTGACCGTCAGCTTCAGCATCCCAGTTCGATCCCAAGCTAAAGCCTGCCAAGTAACCGTGCGAAGCAGCGGTCGTTCCGGTCACACCGTAATTCGCAGGAAGATCGCCGAAGTCACGGGCGATTTGATTGCCGAAATCAAGTCCGGCAATCGCTGTGGTGCCATTGAAGGTCACGGTATGCTCGTCACCATTGCCCACACCGGGATAGGTCTGAATAAAGCCAGGCTCAAGAACCTCGCGAATCGTGTAAGTGCCGGCACCTGGGAACTGCAGGTTATAGCTACCGTCAGCTTTGCTAATTGCTGAGATTTCATTCAGGTCGATGCGGTTATCGCCGTCCGCGTCGATGTAGACCCAAACGCCTGCCATAGGGGCTTCGCCTGCATCTCGCAAACCGTTGCCGTTAGCGTCATTCCAAACAAAACCAGTCGCCCCTGCTGCTGGCTGGTAACTTCCGAACAACAAACCAGTCGCTGTTTGGTTGTTGGTTACTGTTGCGGTCAGGAAGCCTTGAGTCGGCAATGTCTGCTGCCAGCCGGCTGGTTGAACCACTCGGATTCGATAGGTTCCAGACCCAACCCCGAGATTGAAGTCACCGTTCGCATTGGTCTGCGTGCTGACCTCTCCTAAATCCAAGGATCCGTTTTGATTCGCATCGACGTAAACAGTGAAGTTCGCTAAGCCCTCTTCACCCACGTCGCGTCGACCGTTTCGGTTACGATCGTTAAATTGTGATCCCTGAATCGTGCCACCGATCTTACCAGTCGCCAAGCCAAAGGCCATGTTAGCGGCAGAGTTCTGACGGCCAGTGAACCCCAGAGCGTTATAACGGTCGGTTCCGAAATCGATATCAATATCATCACTGGTACCATAAATACCATCGGCCCCAGCACCCGAGAACACCGTCGATCCGACACCGCCCATGTCGATCAATTGCACTAGGGTGTTTGTGTTATCTGTGTGCCAAGCACCAAAATAATGTCCCGCCTCATGGCTGGCGATATTACCAACCACTTCGCCGATCAATTGGATTCGGGTCACTGACCCCGAGATTGGCACGCTGTTGATACTGTCGGGATTCGTATCGTCCGGATCGCTCAAAAGGTCCAACAAGATAACTGCGGTTTCTTGGGTGTCAAAGTTTCCGATGTCGATCGACTGTGCGATACCGATAGTTGGAATCAAAAGCTCAATGATTGTTCCACCGATGATCAAGCGGCTAACGTTCGGCAATCCCCAAGGATCTTCATGATCGCGGCTATTTCGAATTTCCAGATCAAAATCGCCACCACGACCAGTGACTCGGTAGAGTCCATTACCGCCAGTAGCCTGCAATGAACCAATAAAGTTTTCGGTGACTTTAGCAACAATCGCGTCGATGACAGCATTCTCGTCCTTATCTTCCAGACCCCAGTCCGGTAAAAAGTCGATCAATGGTGAAAGACGAGCTGTGCCGTCAAGCGTTGGATCAAAAATATTTCTATTGATAATCTCACCATCGAAATCCAAGAACACAATTTGCTTGGTTCCGATCGTCGTATTTTCCAATACCGGTCGATAAACTTTCAAGGTCAACGTGTAAGCATTCACACCGCCAGCAACGCGAATCGTATAGCGGCCTGTAGTCGGGACTACATATTGCAACGAAGCGTCGCGGTTATCCTGCACACCACCGGTCAAAGGATCCGCATCCGAAAGCGGAGACACGGGTGGGTAGATTTCGGGAACCAAAAGCGAACTACCGATCAACTCTGAGCCGGTAGATGTTCCAAAGGAGAGGTCCCACTGATTAATAAGAAAGTTGCCACTCGTGGTCGCAGGCTGACCATCAATCACCGCGTCGAAAATATCGCCCGCTCTCAAATCAAAACTGAAGACGTCCGCATCTCGCGAAGAACTTCCACCTGGGAAAATCGGTAGCGTACCAGAGACGACCACCGATGCACTTTTTCCAGCATCGGTTCCCAATGGCAAAAAGTTTGCACTTCGTGCTGTGTCGTTGGGTTCCGACTCCGTGGCCAAAAAGGAATTACCCCCAGACCCTTCGCCACCACCTAATCCACCACGGCTACTTCCGCTGAACTGGAGGTCCGATAACCTCGCGTATTCAGCATTGGTGCCCGCAGGCAAAAAGCCAGTGAATTTTCCTATCGGCGGATAGTAAAGACCGTTGATCGGCATCACCGCCATCAACCGTCTATCCTCAAGTTGCTCTAGCAACTGCAACCGTCGATTCAATTTCGCCCGATTTCGGGACTGTTGTTGCTCAATACGAGATCGCCGAGAAGATCCAGGCTTACGCGACTTCACGTTATTTTCCTCAGCCAGAGACTAGCCCGATGGGATGATTAGGTACCACGTCGAAACACGCTGACGCAGTAGTCTACCTATTTAAAAAGACAAGTAGGAGCACGACCGCCAGCTTTAACCCAGGCTGATTAAATCCAGCAAGTTCCTGTCGCTCTTATCAATTCACAGCTCACCCGCACATACCGAATCCATTCATTTGCGAGAATGGGTAACTTGGGATGTGTGGGTAGCCTGTGAGTTCGATTCTAATTGCGACCCCCACTCTGTCAACAAACCGCTGAACTTGAGATGCATCACTAACTGTCCAGGTTCCCCGAATTCCAACGAAAAATTGACTACATTCCAAATAAACCGCCCCCCCATAAAGAGCGGAACTTTCCCAAAGAGAGCACTCTCATCTGGTAAAACCAACCAAAAAACAAAAAAAGCACCCCGGAAAATCAATTCCCGAGGTGCTTTCAATTTTTTTCAGAAATCTCGCGATTTCGTTTTACGCGGAGTCTCGAATCATCGCCGTCCGCGGCAATTTTTCGAAGCCTATTGCTACCAGACGTACTCGGCACCCAGAGTTAAACCTTGGTAGGTTACGTTCTGGCGGTTGTCGATGAACGGAGTACGATCAATCCCAGTTAGTCCTGGAGGAGCCACTGGATTAAAGTTCGCGGTCGCCAGTGCTACGTTGTCGATCTGGAGGATCTGATAGCCAGCAGTGAAGGCCCACGAATAATTCAAACGATATACCGTCTTAAAGGTAATTTCGTTGATGTAAGCTGTGGTCGCGTCATCCACGTACTCGGTGTACGATGGAATCGAGTTAGCCACAATCGTCGTGTCGGTCTCAGCCACGTTGCCATAGATACCAGTCTTGAATTCCGAGCCAACATGTAGACCTGGAATGACGTTCATCCACAAATCACCACCCACCTGGAAACCAGTCAAGGCGTTGCGGGTACGCGTCGAAGAGTCAAAAAATCTCAGCGAATTGTTGTTGGAGTTATTCAGCTGCCCCTGGGTCGAATAATCGAACGACTCGTCGAGGTCAAAGTATCGAAGACCGGTTAACCAAGATCCTTGGAACCAGCAGCTAGGTCCAACCCACCGACGGCGATAATTGACTTCACCGTTGTGGATCGCCGAGCGATACGTCGCCTGTTGAATAAACGAGCGGTCGGTGTCATCGTAGCCGTTAAAAGGCGAAGTACCAAAATCGCTGTACAACGAATACAAGTTAGGTGCACTCGAGGTCACCTTTGCATTGACATCCCAATCGTTTAGACCGTAGTAGCCAACTTCTACATTGCCACCTGGACCAACCTGGCAGGCAACTAGCAAATTCAAACCCCACTCCGCTTCGTTGAGCGATGTGCTATCCGTCGACAGTACAATCGGTCCGGCGATTCCCTGACTCGTCAAGTTGATCGCTTCGCCACCCTGTTTGGTGCGTTTCAACGCCATCCCGCCGACCGACACGTCATACCAACGCTGTGCGCAGATGCCGCCTTCTCCATAAGGCATCAGCAGACCTGCAATCCCTGGAATGACACCAGCAGCTAAACAACCTACACCATTTCGGCCGGCGAAGTAGCCACCAAAAGGGCCGCAGGAGAGCATACGTCGAATCGGTCCGCAATGCGTACAACCGCTTCCGATGCCACCGCAAGATGGGCAGCCTCCTCCACCGTAGCAGTTATCAGGAGGACATTCTCCCTCCAAACCCATCGGAGGAGGTCCCTGGAAAACCATGTCTTGTCCATCTGCAGGCAAAGGTCCACCTCCCTGCATCGGATCTCCACCGTACGAAGCGGGATGGAAACCAGGAGGCCCCATCATGCCAGGACCCTGCATTTGTGGTCCCATCATGCCCTGTGGTCCCATCATGCCCTGTGGTCCCATCATGCCGGGAGCACCCATCATCGCACCCGGAGGTACCATGCCAGGTCCCATGACTGGAGGAGCATATGTGTTCGATGTCGGCTCAAATGAGCCTATGGAGCCTGGTTTGCCCGGTACACCAGGGCTGCCCGCATAAAGATGGCTCGCGCCACCGGCCAGGGCAAGGCCTAAAGCAAATGATCTAGTCCAACCCCAACTTCGCATTTTCATTGATGGATCTCCAGCGGCATCCACAGTGCATCTCCGCGAAGATCGCCCCCCTAGGGCGCTCAAAGCTGATGCTAGCTGCTCAATAAGCCTTCACCCTGCAGATACGGAATGATCCGCAACGGTGTTACAAACGGACTTATCGGCACGACCCTTTCGAAAAGTTTGACTGAAACAGTCAAAGAATCCCCAATTCAGTTCCAAGTCGCCACTTCTCGACTCGAAACAACGCAAGGGTCCTGAACGATGCCACCTTCTCTGACATCCAAATTCGGGCAACAACCGCCCCTACTTCTTGCCCTTCTCCCCACTCTTACCAAACATCTGAAAGGGAAGTGAGAAGATGCTCTTGTCCTGAGGAACTTCGCCTCGTGGAGCCTCCGCCTCTTTCTGTGGCAATTGCTCAAGCTCAACGCGCCCTACCAAAACAAGCGTATCGGGTTGCTGTGAAAAATGAATTTTGCCACCACGAAACCAAGAGATCCAGGGTGCTTGATAATCTGTTGCTAATTCGGCTGTTTTCGCGTTTCCTAAGGCTTTGGGCCAAACGCTGCTTTTCCACTCTCCCGCCGACTCGCTCATCGGACTTGAATCAGTGTCGTTACCTTTGCTTGCTGCATTCGACTCGGTAACTATTTCGTTAGCATCCAGCAACTGGTATTGGAAAGCACCTCCCACAGGGCATTGTAACGGAGCTCCCACCAATTTTTCCGCAGTTGCTAAAGCCAAGTCGGATGGCAAGTGAAACTGCTGTCCCAACTGATTTAGAAAGTCTGTATTCACTATCGAGGCTTCCAAGCCTCTGCGATACCAAAAACGATTTAACCACGGCTCTAACTGAGTCCCTGTTAAGTCTTGGACTTGAAAGCGGACCTGTGCAGCATCGTCGACCTGCTCAGGCCTCACCATCGCTGCGGCTCCCTCCAGGATCGAACGATCAAATGAAAGAATGCTAAAACCACTTCCTTGCCAGCGCCACAAACCTAACAAAATTCTCGAAAAACCATCAGCATTCACTCGATTGTTGGTAGCTGGAAAAATCAAATCCAGCAAACCAGGTGCAGGCCAAGCCCCCACATAGCCAGGCAAGGATTGCAGGGCAATCAGTGTTCGCAGCAACCCTTGAGTTTCAGCAGGATCGGGCGGCACCATATCCTTGACTCCTACAAACAACTGATGGTTCGGCATTGAAGAACCAGGAGTGCCACGCATAAAGACTTGCAGATTCGCGATGTCATCGCTGGGCAGTACAATCGATTCATCGGTCGGTGGCCCCAAAATGTCCGCTAACCAACCATATTTGTCACTAATAAATGGAGCGACATATCCCTCGATGACAACCTGTTCCCGATTCGCTTTCTGAGGATCCGCAAACCTTCGAATCCCCACCAGAATCGGATCCATTTGCTTCCATTGCTCGCGAAAGTAACTCGAACTCTCTTCGTATCGTTTCTTTTCCTCGGCAGTGATCATACCGGTGTCGATGTCCGCAACCGGCACAAACGAACCACGCGCACCGCGAATCGAATCCTGCCACACACCATTCACTTCGAGCGTACTACCACCATCGGCCCGTAGGTCAAACTCCAGCGGCAACAAACCTGCCTCCTGTAATTCTTTCAGTCCAGTGGCTTCAAGCCCCTCACTTTTCGCAACCCAACTTGCCATCTCGACCAGATCCAGTCGCGCGAGAGCCTCTAATCGCCTTCGCACTTCGATCTGATACTGAGGACTAATCAGTCCTTCCAAAAACTCCGGAGATAGATAAGCAAAAATAGAATACTGATTTTTCTCTGGTAGGATCTGTCGCGACAAGCGAAAGGAAGCAGTATCCGCCATCGAAGTTGCTCCATCAGCAACCTCGAAAAACCGTTCCACCATGGCTCGCGAAGAAGTTACCAGCAAGTGTGAACCTTCTGCGACCAAATAAGAACGCACTTGCATATCGGGAGTGGATAGAAAAGAAACCTCGCGTCCCGCAATCTTCATTGTCTCGATTTTACAACCATCTCCCGCTCGCCGCTTCGCCTCGGTAGAACGATCCGACTGCAGCGACGATAGTAGCAACAGCCGATTTTTTGCTCGGAATAAAACCCCGATGCTCGGCCCTTCTTGCAAATACAAATCGCGACCTACAATCGCCATATCCTCAATCACCGCGTCGCCAAACAACTTCGCTAAGGTGTTCAGTCGCATATTCAGCAACGTTTCGATTCGCTTGGTCGTGTTGAACGAAACACCCTTCAAACTAAACATCTGCGCAACATCACCACCATTGCGATCGGTGAGC
>Ga0315904_10003224_pt1 | contig 24277 bp, 28 predicted proteins | sample LakEriMetagenome_6_FD_203529 | JGI IMG/M metagenome (GOLD analysis project Ga0315904, IMG submission 203529) | Freshwater fungal communities from buoy surface, Lake Erie, Ohio, United States - Buoy 12 MA120 | ecosystem: Environmental > Aquatic > Freshwater > Lake | place: USA: Lake Erie, Ohio... | reverse complement strand
GTGTCGCTTGGCTCAACGTCGAGCGTGAGCGTCGAGTACGTCGGCTGCAGTACGTAGAGTGGCATTCCGCTCGACACCCGCGTCACGGCCACCGACGCAGCCAGTAGGAGCCAGGTGCACGAAGCAGTGTCTTGGTTCAGCGTGAACTGGAATCGCGAGGGCAAGGCGTAAGGGAACACCGTGCGGCTCCATGCCGCTTGAGTCGCGGCCTCCGGCCGCGAAGGTTTATCGCATAGGTGCCGATCCCGAAGGGAAGGTCGGGCGGTGCGGTTGAGTGCATCCGCCCGTCCTTCGGTCTCGGCCCCTGGAACGGCGCTCGGGTCGGTCCTCACCGGAGCCCTATCCTCCGTCCAGGTCAAGTCACATTGTACCGCGCGTGTCAACGTCACATGAGCACCGTGTGTGTGATCGCCTGCTCTGCAGCGCGTGACTTCGCACCGAGTCGCTTTGCGCGAGCGGCCTCGAGCTTGCTGTCACGGCTGTCGAAGATCTCGGTGTCTCGTCCCGCAAGCTTGTCGTGCGGCGTGACGTAGCCGAGCGCGCTATGGAGCCGCACCTCGTTGTAGTGCGTGACGAAGTCGCCGACGACGCGTCGTGCCTCCTCGACGTCGCGTGGAGCCTTGTTGCGGAACTCCTCACCCTTGAGCGTGCCGTGCCAGCGTTCGAGCTTGCCGTTGCTCTGCGGGTAGTAGGGGCTGGTGCGAACATGGGTGATGCCCGCCAGGCGGACGAACTGTTTGAAGTCCTTGGCGATGAACTGGGGCCCGTTGTCGGAGATGATCCGGGGTTTGTGGCCGGGATGCTTCTCCAGGGCCCGCTGAACGATGGTTTCGACCTCGGGCTCCTTCATGGTCTCGCGGATCTCCCAGTGGATGATGGCCCGGCTGTAGCCGTCGAGCACGGAGCAGAGGAAGTAGAAGGTGCCAGCGATGTTGAGGTACGAGATGTCGATATGCCAGTGTTCATGGGCTTTGAGAGGCTGGACGAACCCCTTGCCCTTTTTCGAAGGAGCCCAGCGGTTACGGTCGAGCAGGCCCGCGCCCTTGAGCACCCGGTACACGCTTGTCGGACTGACGGCGACGATGTCCTGATCGAGCATCATGTAAGTGAGCCTCCTATACCCTTCGAGCGGGAACTTGCGGTGGTAGTCAATGATGGCCTGCTTCTCCCAGGCCTCGAGCCAGCCGTCTCGGGCGATGTGGCAGTTGTGGGCATGGGGCCTACCGTAATGATGCCGCCAGAGGTGGTACTTGCTGGTCGGGAGCCCGATCCAGCCGAGCAGCTGCTTGGCCGGCAGTTCGGCGCGAACCGTCCACTTGCCGACGTAGTCGACCACTTCATCTCGCGTATCGGGGGGAACCCAGCGGCCTTTCAGGGCTCCCCACTGGCTTTTTTTGCGAGGATGTTCTCTTCCATGAGCTCGGAGATGACCTCGTTCTTCTGGGCGATCTTCGCGTCCTTCTGGGCGACGACCACCTCGAGCTTGGCAATCCGTGCGTCCTTGGCCGACTCGGCTGCCTTGGCGTGGCGGCCCTTCTTCAGGTCGAACACGTCGGCACCGTGCTCGAAGATCGCAGCCTGCCAGCGATAGATCTGGCTGGGCTGGAGTCCGTACTCGTCACACAGGTCTGAGATCGGCACCCGTTCGACGAGGTATCGCTTGACGATGGCGATCTTCTCGGGGCCGGACAGCCGCTTGCGCTTCTGGGTCATGGGATGGAATCCTCCGGGGGAAAGGGTAGGCTAACCCTTGCCCAAGGAGATTCCAGGTTCGACGGGAGCAAGACATGGCCACGAGCCCGACGCCTTCGGCACGCCTCACGGTGAAGGTCGTGCCGGGTTCATCACGGGACCAGATCGTCGGCTGGCTGGGCGCCGCCCTGAAGATCAAGGTGATGGCGCCGCCCGAGAAGGGACGCGCCAACGAGGCGGTCATCGCCATCCTGGCCGAACGGCTCGGCGTGCGTGAGGACGACGTGCAGATCGTCGCCGGCCACTCGGCGGCCACCAAGGAGGTCGCAATCGCCGGGCTCGACGACGACGCCGTCAAGAAGGTGCTGTCGTAACGTCGCCCGTCAGGCCGCAGTTACCGCCGGCTCCCCCACGACCACGCTTTCGTGGCTCTCGTGGAACTCGGTCGGGTGCTCGTCAGGGCGGTCGCCGTAGATGTCGTGCATCCCTGCGATGGCGGCCAGGTACTCGTGAAAGTGCGGATCCATGATTGAGCCCTCCTTGGCTGGAAAATAATACGCACGAAACCGCCGGTGGATCGGTTTTGCCTGCCTTACCCAGCCTGCCGTTTCGAGTCGCTGCGGGTGGCCTTCTTGAAGTCCTCGTCGGTGACCTGGGCGTAGTGCTTCAGGGCCACCCGAGGCGTGTTCCCGAGCCAGGCGCAGACGACGTGGACAGGAAACTCCTTCAGGAGTTCGGTCTCGCGACTCGAGCGCTGGTTCTGAAAGAGCTTCGGCCATGGCTTGACCTTGGCCTTCCTGAGGATCCGCAAGAACGGGGCCGGGCCTGAATCACTCCTCCAGCAGCCACTCTCTGGAACATCTGCTGCGATACTGCGCGCGGCCACCCTTCGCGCTCGAGCGGCTCTCTGTGAGCCGCGGTGCAGACGGTCAGATCGCTCGCATCCGCTACGCGCTGCCAAGACACAAGGCGGCCAACTGGGTCGGACCCAGTCGCAGCCGCAAGTCTACGCGCCCGGGAGCGAACGGCGTGGTCGACCTCACGCCGTTTGAGTTTCTTGACCGGCTCGCCGATCTCGTGCCGCCGCCACGGAAGCACCGGCACCGGTATCACGGGGTGTTTGCGCCGGCTCACCGGCTGCGGAAAGTCGTCACGTCGCTGGTGAAAAGGGAACATTGGCCAGCGGCCCGACGCCGCGACCGGCGGGCACGGGGGCGACGGTCACGGCACGGGAGGCTGCTGCGACGCGCATCAAAAGCCCCGCTCGCACGACACGTCGCGGATTGCGTGGGCCAAGCTCATGGCGCGGGTAGGGGAGGAGTTTCCGCTCGAGTGCCCGAAATGCGGGGGCGACATCCGGCTGACTGCCTTCATCACCGAGCCGGGGCCGATTCGGAAGATTTTGACTCACCTCGGCGAGCCGCGCGAGCCGCCGCCGCTCGCACCGGCCCGAGGCCCGCCCGCCGACTGGGGCGAGCTCGTCGAGGCGCATGACAACCGCGACGTCTTTCAAGCCTCGCCCGACGACCTGCCCACCATTGACATCCACAGCCTCTGACCGGTGCCGGTCACGCGGTCAAACCAAAGCCTCAGGCGGCCGAACTCAGAGAGACTCCGCGCCGACGGCAGAAAAACGCCACTGCAGGGGGAGGGCAGCCGTTCCGGGTACCGGTGATCTGGCGTCGGCAAACGCGGCACCAGCAGGTCAGGAAGGTCCTTCGGTATCCGGCCCGTGAGGCATGGTTCTCGAGCTCGCGAGCTGCTTATCAGCCGGCCAATGCTCATGGTGGGGTTATCGACCGAGCTATACTTGCGGGTAGTGAGGTGCGCATATCACATGGACTGAGAGGAGGCGGGAAATGGCTGCTCCACGCAGGAAGATATCTGGTCCTTCTGGGATCTTTGTGGGTTAAGCGCCATGCCTGTGCCAGATCCACTCCCCTCCAAGGGTCTGGCTGTGGGCCGCACATTGCCGTAAGTCCCTTTCCCCAAGGGAGTTGGGGCCGCAGGCAGCCAGGCAGATTCCATGAGTGAAAAGGCACGGGCGCCACATCTACCCACACAAAACCCGGATGGACCAGATATCTAAAGAGGAACGTAAACAGCGGGACGCGCTCATGCGTTTAGCCAATTGGGTCCATGTCTTGGTGATCCGCCGACTCTTCGATGAGGGCTGGACGACTGAGCAGGTTGCCTTGGCGTACGACAAAATCCAACAGGAGACAGGGCGTGTTGCGATCGCCCATGCCATGCCCAACTGGCAGTATGTAGACCAGAGGCAGGTGGCGGATGAGGTGTACGCCATAGTCACAAGAGGTGACTGACGGCGGTCAGCGAGGGTTGCCGGTGATGACGAAACGGTTGGGCTAAACGCAGGGCATCCGCCAACACGGGGCTGGCTGAGGCTTCCTTTTTCCCGATCCCGCAGCCAGCAAACCGATCTCCCTGACGGCACCATCGTTCATTTCAAGCAGCGTAAGCAGCGCCTCGCGGGCAAGCGGCAGCTCATCGTGGCTTCCGATCCTGCGAAGCGACGCCACGACGATCGGCGAGGCCACATCGCTTCCTCGCCGATGTTCAAGCAAGTCTCGGACAGCCCTGACTGCCGCCATTCGCACGAGGCGGTCGTCATCGGTCAGGAACCGTTCTATTTCGATCAGGAACGGCTGGATTTGGGTGGAGCGAACGATTTGTGCCTGCTCGCAAACGATAGAAAGCACGAGCCGCTTCACATCGTTCTCCCCCGTTCGCAGTTCATGAAGCAAGGTCGGGGCGCCGCCATTTTTGACCGCCGTGAACAAGCCACGAGGCTGGGCGTGCGCGACGGCCACTTTGCCCATGTAGTGGTCCATGCGGCAGGGCCCGGAAACTTGCGTAATGTGCGTGCCGACGAGGCGTACGGTCGCGAGAGATCAATACTTCTCGGCTACGACCCGAAAGCCGAGAATATTCCACCGATGATAGTGCGTGAGTTTAATCCGGTGCGTTGACCTACAAAACTGCGGCTCGGCTCCCCAATGGCCGCCCCGAGCCACTCTGTAGCCCCCTGTTGCTGGGCCTCTCGGGTCCTGCTTTGGCGACTCTTCATAATAAGAGTTGCTAAGGTAGTCGCTGCACCATTCCATGAGATTCCCATGCATGTCGAACAAGCCCCAATCGTTCGGGCTTTTTTTGCCTACAGGGTGCGGCCCGCTTTCCGTGTTCCCTTTGAACCACGCATAGCCGCCAAGCAGCGTCCCGTCGTCCCCGTAGCAAAAATGGCAGGTGCTACCGGCCCTGCATGCGTACTCCCATTCTGCTTCGGTCGGTAATCGGTATCGAAGTCGTAGAGCCTTCTCCTCAGCTTTTGCAGAGAGTGCGTCACAGAAAGCCACTGCGTCAGACCAGTTAACGTGAGTGACTGGGAGATCGGGGTCTTTTTTTTCGCTCCGCACTTCTCCGATGACTTTCTTCCACTGGTCGTTCGTTACTTCGTAAGCCCCAATGAAAAACGACTTCGTCAGGGTAACCTCGTGGGGCGGACCCTCTCGCCTGTGCATGCCCGCCACCGTGCCCATCGTAAAGGTGCCGGCTGGTATGAGTTTCAGTTCCACGCCGATGGAGTTCTTGAGCAACGGAAGGGCGAGAATTTCCTCAGGCTTCGTGGCGGTGAGGTCGTCCGGGCGCTGCGGTGGCGAGGCTGTTGTGGCTGAAGTTCCACTCGTGACTTGACTGTCCTTAACGTTGCTGGGTTTCGAGGCAGTACCGCTCGCCAGTGCGTTCGTTCCAGACGGACTCAGGGCAAGGCGGAAGCCCAGGCTGCCGTAGCGGTCCGGCCGAGCGATCCCGAAGCGGGCCGCCGACCGGCAGCCCCTGGCGGTTTCGACGAAGCAGCCGCCCCGGGCGACCCGGACGGAGCCCGTCGCAGGCCCTGTGGGGTCTGACGCACCTTCGGCACCATATGGACCGAACCGGTCTCTGCACCACTCCAACACGTTCCCGTGCATGTCGTGCAGGCCCCATGGATTCGGCTTCTTCTGGCCCACAGGATGCGACTGGCCTCCCGCGTTCGCTCCAAACCACGCAAAGTCACCCAGTATTCCTTCGTCGTCGCCGTATGAGTAGGCCGTCGTTGTCCCAGCCCGGCACGCATATTCCCATTCAGCCTCTGTCGGAAGACGGTACACGCGGCCGGCCGCCTTCTCGGCCGGCAATGCAGAGAGCTTGTCGCAGAAGTTCACCACGTCGTCCCACCTGACCTGCTCGACTGGTCTGTTGTCATCCTTCCACCTGCTCGGCGGCTCCCCGCCCATCACTCGCTTCCACTGGGCGTTCGTGACCTCATAGACACCGATGTAGAACGGTCTCGTGATACGAACCTCATAGACGGGTTTTCCATCGGGGGGGCCGTCGTTGGCGCCCATCTGGAACGTGCCGGCCGGGATGAGTTTCAATTTCATACCGACCGAGTTCGTGAGTTCGGGTGCCGGAAACGGTTCCGCAGCTCGCGGCCGCTTGTTGCCAACCAAGGCCAGGAACTCTGGATTCGCATCGAGCCACCGGTTGGTGTAGTCAACGTCCTTGGCGACCGTCAGGCCGTCCACAGCGGCGGTGTGGATCGCCGCGGCGTGCTTCTTGATGACCGCCGCAGTCGCCTCCTCCTTTTGCGTCGCCGGCAGGTTGGCAACCTGCCACCACCCCTGAGCCGCTCGCACCAGGTCCCCCGAATTCTCCGGCGACGCCGCCTTCGCCTCCAGTTCCTTCTCCGCGGCCGAGGCGACGCCGATCGCGTTGCTCTTGGACAGATATGGCAGGCCCTTGTCCCAGTTCTGCGCCTTGAAGCACCAGTGCCGGCCAAGAGTTTCGTTGGCGGCCCGGTCAGAGGGATCCGCTTTCAGTTTGGCTTCTGCTTCGGCGAGTCGTTCTTCGTAGGTGGGCGGCGGGGGGATGGTTCGCGGCTTCTTTCCCCCTGGCATGGATCCCCAGATTACCACCGCGGCCAGCACGGCGGCCGCCAGGCCGCCCCAGATCGCGACGGGCGTAACTCTCTGCTTCTGCCGTCGAGCCGCCTTCTCGAGCGGCGTCGTACCCGACACCGGCTTAAAAGCATCTAGCACCCCCTCATCGGCGAGGATGACGCCGACCGCTTCCTCCGTACGTTCGCCATCGCTACCCGCCTTCTTTTGCCGCCGGGCCTCGTCTAGGAGCCACAGGGCACCGAGGTCATCGGCGACCTGCATCTGTGTGTTGCACTTTGGGCACGAACCTTTCCTGCCCGCGGCCTCGTCTTGAAGTTTCAGGATGTTCGAGCATTTGGGACACAAAAGCCTCGCGACGCCTGGCTCGTCGGCGAGCGGCTGAACGTGTTGGAGCACCGCCGCAGCGAAGTCGCGGCACGTCACAAAACGCTCAGAAGGGTTCTTTGAAAGCCCACGGTGTACAGCCTCGCAGAGCGACGGCGGCAGATCGCGGCGATGAACTTGGAGCGGCGAAGGCTGCTGCGTGGTCACCTCGACGATGAGATGGGCGGTGGCCCCTGTGAAGGGCCTCGTCCCCGCAACCATCTCGTAGACCATCACCGCCAGGGCATACTGGTCAGCCCGGCCGTCGATCACGGCCTTGGGCGTGAACTGCTCGGGACACATGTATTCTTGGGTGCCGATCCCCATGTGTGTCGCGGTGAGCGTGTGCTCCTTGTCGAACGTGTCTGACTCCTCGACGATCTTGGCGATCCCAAAGTCACCCAGGTACGCACCCCAGAAGGCGTCAAAGAAAATATTGGCGGGCTTCACGTCGCGATGAACGACGCCCTGGGAGTGGACGAAGTCGAGGGCCTCGGCCACGGCGGGCAGCCACAGGCGAAGCATTCCCGGCGGGTTCGGCCTCACCTTGCCGTTATCATCCCGAAGCCGGCGGTTCGAGAGCGAGCCACCTGGCAGATACCGCATCGCGACGAACGGCAGGCCCTCGTGCTCGCCGACGTCGGTGATCGGGACTATGTGCGGATGAGTGAGGCCCTGGAGCAGGCGAATTTCTCGATGGAATCGCTCCGCGAACTTGGGGTCCTCGAGAAAGATCTTCTTGGGGATCTTGATGACGACCGGAACGCCTCTCTCCTCATCCCAGGCCCGGTAGGCGGTGCCCATTCCACCCGCACCAAGCCGGGAGATGATCCGGTAGCGTGCGGCGACGGTGACGCCGATGAGGTCGTCCTGTGGTTCGTCCTTCGAAGGCATGAGCACGTGCCTCTAGATCATCGCTTTTCGATTAATTGCGCCACCGCGGTGGGGCGATCCATTCCAGAAAGTCCGGCAACGCCTTGCCGACCAGGAGCGGGTCCTGGTCGAACGCCCACCACAAGATCAGCTGTACGGCTGGAAGAGCACACGCCCCCCCAAGGACAATCGCAATGAGGGTCGCGAGCGCCTCATACTCGGGTTTTGCAAGTGCAGCGGCGTTCGTGGGCCGAACCACCGATGCCACGCGCTCGCCCGCACGAATGTCCTCGAGAATGTCTCCGATATCCTCGAAGATCGTCGGGCTACGCGATGGCAGTGCCGGTACCGGCTTGGGATTCTCGGTCGGCTGAAGCCTCGGTGGCGACGATGCTGGAGGCCGGGGCTGGGCCTCTGGAGCCTGCTTGTCAGCCGCCTGCACAGATTTTTCGATCGGCCGCTCTGAGGCAGCGACCCGGAAGGGCACCTTGCAGCCCCGGCAGCGGATCGTCTTGCCAACAAACGCCGGTTTCATCAGGAACTCGCGTCCGCACTTTGGGCAGCAGCGGGCGTCCTGACCGTTCTTGATGCAGCCGATCGCGAGCGGCGGATCACCACCTAGATCAGCCGCCGCATGTACCGCAGGCCCGAGCGGCACGCCGGTCGTGTCCTTCGGCACATTGAAGACCTGCAGGCAGCCGCGGCAGCGAATCTTCTTCCCCAAGACCGCCGGGGTCGTCTGGAAGAGCCGCAGGCAATGGGGGCAGGCGAGGATTTCCAAGGTTGACGACCAAGACGGGGCAGGGCGGATGGCCCGTGAAATCCCGGGCCACAGGCGGTATCCTAACTAACCACTCGACGGAGGGAACAACCGGCCTCCGCCGGGTCCCTTTGGCGTTCATGAGGCTGCCCACCATGCCAGATGACTCCTCGATCTCGGACGACCCAGGAACGATCCTGGATTCATACGCCAGCGTTCCCCGACCACTGCCTCCTGCGGCGGTGGCCAAGCCCATTCCGCCTGCGCTGCAGACTGAAGAGATTCTCTACAGATCCGTCTATCGCTGGAACGCGCCGCGAATTCTGATTTGCGACGAGGGATCGTTGGATGAGGGTGAGACTGTTTATGTGCGGTCCGACAAGATCGTCATCGGCCGGGCAAAGGGCGATATCGTGATCGGCCACGATGTCGCAATGTCGGGGAGTCACGCGGAGATCGCCCGCAGGGATTCAGGCGGCAGACATGCCTGGAAACTCAGGGACCTCGGCAGCTCAAACGGCACGCTGGTCCGAGCCCGTAACGTGACCCTCCGACCCGGGATCGTGCTCCAGTTGGGCTCGAAACGCTACAGGTTTGAAATGCCAAACGCTGCAGCACTGGGGATTGATGGTGCCGAAGAGCCGAAGACGACGCTCCTGGCCGACATGAAGAACCTCCCTACGGACATTCTGCCGGGCCTCGTCGAAAACGCGCCCACCAGTGGTACCACCGCGGCCCGGTATCCGTTTCGGTCAACACGTATCACGATCGGCCGGCCACGCTGCGGTAACGACATTGAGATCGACGACCTGTGCCTTGCTGGCAACCATGCAGTGGTGACCCGGGATGTGAGCGGCGCGTGGCAACTCGAGGCCAGGCCGTCGCTCAATGGTGTGTGGGTGAAGGTGGACGTGGTCACGCTCACGGACAACTGCCTGTTCCAGTGCGGCGAACAGCGGTTCCGATTTCACTTGTGATGACATCCAAAACCTGGGTTATGCGTTGAATGAAGGCCTCGGGCAAGCCGACGCGATTCACTCAAGTGCATGGCGTCATTTATTCGGTTCCTTGCCGTTTAAAAACGCCTTGATGATCGCGTTTGCAGCGATACGGTATTCGTTCGCTGTCAACTTTTCTTTGGCATCGTGCAATCTTTTGCTTGCCGCATCCGATCCATCTTTCATCACAATCGCAACCGTGTCCTCGATGCGGCGCAAGGTGAGCTCGTCTTCCTGACGCGATCGGTAGAGTTGGGAGTTGGAGGTGCCCCAAAGTCTAGCGGTCACATCTCCGGAACCAGTGGCCAGTTGCAGGCCGTCAGGACTCATGGCTATGGCACAGACCGGTCGTTTGTGACCCATAAGAACTGCCAGTTCGCTTCCCGATGCGACATCCCAGATATGCACGTTGTTGTCCATCGCTCCGGTTACGATACGGGAGCCATCCGGCGAGAATGCGAGTTCCAACGGATACTGCGTGCGGTGATCGAATACGGCGACTTGGCTGCCGGTTTTTATGTCCCAGACTCGGACCGTTCGATCCGCCGAGCTCGTGGCCACCGTTCGCCCGTTGGGGCTGCAAGCGACATGTGTCAATCCAGCAGCATGGCCCTTCAAAACCAGTTTTTCCACGCCACTCACAGCGTCCCAGATCCGGGCAGTCGAATCTTGGGAAGCCGTCGCAATCAGAGCCCCATCAGGGCTAAAGGCGACATGGCTGAGAGACTGATCGTGCCCACGGAGGATACGCGCCTCCCCCCAGCCGCTGACGTCCCAAAGTCGGCATAGTTTGTCTGCGGATGCGGTTGCCAAATATTTTCCGTTGGGACTGAATGCGATTCCATTGATTTTGGTCTTTCCTGAAATCACCACGCGTCCGCTGCCCGCCACGGTGTCCCATATCCGAACCGTGCCGTCGTCAGAGGCTGATGCCAGGAACCCGCCGTCGGGACTAAAGCTAACGCTGTTCACGGGGCCTTTATGGCCTTGGAAGACAACGATCTCAGCGCCAGTCCCAGCGTCCCATAGTCGCACGCTGCGGTCCCATGACCCGGTGGCCAATCGCGTTCCATCAGGACTGAATGCCGTTGCGAACACCCATCCATGATGGCCTTTGAGGACGCTCGGCTCATTGATTGGGTTGGTGGACCAGATACGCGCTGTGTGGTCCCAAGACCCGGTGGCAAGACGCGTACTATCAGCACTGAGTGCAACGCGTACGACCGCCGCTTCATGGCCTCTGAGGACGTGCGTGTTTTCCCAGGTGCCGGTGCTCCAAGCCCTCGCGGTGGCATCGGCGGACGCTGTTACGAGGGTGCTTCCATCCCGACTGATGGCAATTGCAAGGATCGGCCCCGTGTGCCCGACCAGAGTGGCCACACGGGAACCATCGGACACTCGCCATACCTTCGCCAGATTGTCACCCCCCGCCGTTACGACGCACTGGCCATCGGCGGTAAAACAGACGTCATAAGTGCCTTGCGGATGGCTTTTCCCAATCACGACGATCAGCTTTCCATTGTCGGGATTCCAGATGCGGGTGGATTCGTCGTTACCGCCGGCGATGCCGACCACACGCTTGCCATCACGAGAGATGGCAAGCCGTCGCAGTTCGCGGAAGTGACCGCTGAGCAACGCCAATTGCTGGCCTGACTCGGCATTCCATATTCGCGCAGTCTTGTCCAGGGAAGCCGTTACTACACGCGCACCATCGGGCATGAACGCGACGTCGATGACGCCGTCGCCATGCCCCCGTAGGCTGGCGACCTCCGCTCCCGTCGCTAAATCCCAAAGCCGGGCCGTTTTATCAAGAGACGCAGTCGCCACTCGAGTCCCATCTGGACTAAACGCCACGGCTGCGACGCCTGCCTGATGCGTGGCGAGCGACACGAGTTGACGGCCCGTGCGGACATCCCACACCCGAGCGGTCTTGTCTGCGGAGGCGGTGGCACACCTTTCTTCGTCGATGCCGAATGCGATCGCGCTAATCCTGCCGCCATGGCCTTTCAAGACAGCCACTGGTCGCCCGCTGCTGGCGTCCCACACGCGAGCTGTATTTTGCTCGGCAACCGTGACGACTAGAGAACCGCTTGGAGAAAAGGCGACCAAGGGGCCACCACTCGATTTTTCGCCAAGCACAAGGAGCGAGTCGTCAAGCCGTGAACGTAAACAACTGATTTCAATCTGGTCGTCCCTTGATTCACGAAGCTTACCTGTCTCGTCTAGCAACGACCGAGCGTACGCAATCGCGTTCTCGGAGATGAGTCCCGCGACTCGGTATAGATTGGCGATATAGAGTCTTTCCTTCGCACTGCGTGCCTCCGCAATCGCTCGCTCCTCGGCCTGCGTTGCCACGAGCGTTTGCTGCTCGGCTAACCTCGCTTGGCTGATCGCTGCTTCCTCATTCACTTCAGCACGCTGCCGCTCCCGGATCGCTATGCTCCTCTCCTGCCTCGCCTTCACGGCGAAGTAAGACACCGCGATGATCGCAGCGACGAGCGTCATTATGATGGCACCCACGGCCCCTGCAGCCGCCCTATGTTTCTTGGCCAGCCTGACAAGCCCGTCGACAAAGCCCGGCGGGCTAGCGGCAATCGCCTCGCCGATCAGATATCGCCCGATGTCGGCCCCGAGTTCACTGGCGCTCGAATACCGCCGGCCTCGGTCCTTCGCTAGGCATTTGCTGGCGATGACCGCCACATCCCCCTTCAGGCCTCGGTTAAAGGAGGATAGTGGCGTCGGATCATCTTCCTGGACGATCCGGGCGACTTCGTAGATCGCCTTCTTCTTCACGTCATACGGCATCTTGCCAGCGAGCAGCTCGTAGAGGATCACGCCCAGGGCATAGACGTCTGAACGCACATCGATGTCGTTCGGGTCTGCCCTGAACTGCTCCGGGCTCATGTACTGGAGCGTGCCAATCAACTGGCCCACGTCAGTCTGCATCGTCGTGAGAGCCATGTCAGAGTCGGTGGCACGGGCGACGCCGAAGTCGATGACCTTCGGCTGGCCGGAACCATCCACCAAGATGTTGCTCGGCTTCAGGTCGCGGTGGATCACGCCCTTCTGGTGACCGTGCGCCACCGCGTCGCATACGCTGCGAAAGAGATCCAGCCGTTGCCGCGCGGGCAGTTTCAGGTCGTTGGCGTACTTCGTCAGCGTCCGGGCATCGGCGATGTACTCCATGATGAAGTATGGCACGGACGCATTGCCCATCCGATGAACGCCCACGGAGTAGATGTGGGCGATGCCGGGGTGCTGGAGTCGCCCCAGTACCTCCGCCTCGTACTCGAACCGCTTGAGAACCGAGGGTGAGGTGAGCCCTGGCCGCATCACTTTCACGGCCACGGTCCGACCGGGCTTTTCTTGCTTGCCCTCGTAGACGCGGCCCATGCCGCCTTCGGCGATGAGCCGCACGATCGTCACGCCCCCAATGTCGCAGCCCAGAAGGGGATCGTGGCCGGGCTTGGCTGGCTCGATCCCCAGAGCCATCGTCAGGCCTTTGAGGCTGGATGGATCGCGCGAGAAGGAGTCGGCTGAGGAAAGGGGCGGGGAGAAATTGTCGTCAGTCATGGAAACGATCTCTGGCCGTGCTGGCTCTCGGGATAACACATGGAAAGGCGATCAAGGGTCGAAGAAAGGGCCAACGCCGGACAGACTGGCCTGCGACGCCGCCTCATCACTCCGGCCGCTCCCCGGGCATGGCGGCAGCAAGCCGCTCCTTGGCCGATTCCCACCGGCGTTTGACCGTCCGGAGCGAGCAATCCAGCAGGCGGGCGATCTCCTCCTGCTTCAGCCCCAAGTACCAGCACATGTGGAACACCTCCCGCTCCTCTTCCGGCAGGGAGTCTGCCGCGGCATGGAGGCGTGTCCAGCGTTCCAACGTGTCGTCCGGCTCCCTCTCGTCGGCCGCGTCAGCGATCTTGGCCCGCAGTTCACCGTCGAGCCGCTGGTAGTTCGTCTCGTGGTTCGCCCCGTACGACTCCGGCCCCCGGTGCTTCTTCGCAAGGTCGAGCAGCTCCCGCCGCACCTGGGTCGCCGCAAGGCCGACTAGGCCCCGGGCATCCAGGGGCACGGTCTGCCGGAGGGCCCGATCGAGCCGAAGAACGGCGTTCTGGACGACGTCATCCGTCTCCTCCCAGCGGCGCACTGCCGGAAATGTCCGCAGCATCCGCTGGGCGATCTCGCGAATGCGTTCGGAAGCCCAGACGATCAGGTCCTCCCGGGCGGCGGCGTCTTGTGTCTCACCGAGCCTGCGCAGGGTCTCGCCGATCTGCCGGTCATCCTGCGGGGCCACCATGCGCCGTCGATTCGCGTCTGAACCGCTCCTGGGGCGAGGTGGCTCGGCCTGGCAGGCCCACGAAGCCCTCCTCGGGGAGGATTCTCCTCCTCGGCCTAAACCGCGTCAAACCAGGGATTTAAGCCGGGTTTCAAAGGATGCGCGGCTCCCGTGGCACCCTGCCGGACCCATTGTCGCCATTCCCTACAGCACGGCAGATCCGACAGCGGAAGAAACCATGACGCCGCAGCAGCCCGAATCGAAGCGACAAGTGGACGAAGCCGCCGCGGCCGCCAGCCGGTCCGAATGGTTTTACGTCCAGCGGGGCGAGACCTATGGCCCGGTGTCGTCGACGGATCTGTGCGCGGCGGCTCATCTCGGCTTCCTCGGCCCGGACGACATGGTCCGGCGGTCGGACAGGACCGACTGGGTGGCCGCCCGATCCGTGCCCGGCCTCTTCAAGAAACGCGCCTGATCATCCCTTCACTCATGCCGCGACTCCCGCGGTCCACCCAAGGAGCAAGTCATGTACGACCATCTGAGCAATCTGTTCGCACCGACCACCCGCGTACGGTCCTGCAAATCTCGTCGTCCGCACTCAGCGAACATTCGCCTTGAGCGGCTGGAGCCGCGAGCCATGCTCGCTTTCGACCCCAGCGCCCAGGCTCAGGAAATGCTTGAACACGTCAATCGCATGCGCATGGACCCGCAAGCTGAACTCAACGTGCTGTTCAGCAGCCTGACTCCCCTGACGGCGCGGGATCCTGACGCCAACGCGGCCATCAAGTACTTCAACGATCCGACGTCCGTGGGCATCCAGTCGGAATGGTCTTCGCTGCGGCCGGCAGCACCGCTTGCCTGGAACGAAAGCCTGGTGACGGCGGCAACTGGCCATAGCCAACTGATGGTGCAGTTCGACCAGCAGTCGCATCAGTTGCCCGGAGAGCCCGGCCTTTCGGATCGGTTCAGCAATGCCGGGTACATCGGTTGGTCTGCGGGCGGCGAGAATGTGTATGCCTACGCAACAAACGCGTTTAACGCCCACTCCGCATTCGCGATCGACTGGGCGGTTTCCGGCCGCGGGCATCGCACAAATCTCATGAACCCGGCCTTCAGGGACTTCGGTGTGGGACTCGTGGCCGACACCTCGACCTCGACCAGGGTGGGGCCGGTCGTGACCACTCAGAACTTCGGCAGTCGCTCCGGCTACGGCAATCCATTCCTGTTGGGCGTCGTCTACCGCGACGGCAACTCCAACGGGCGATACGACGCCGGTGAGGGTGTGGGCGGCGCGAACGTGCAGGTCGTCGGCCCGACCGGCACGTTCACGACGACGACGATGTCGGCTGGTGGCTACCAGGTCAAGGTGCCAGGCGGCACCTACACGGTGACCGCGTCGGGCGGCGGCCTTGCGACGCCACAGGTGCGAACCAATGTCATCGTCGTCTCCGCCAACGCGAAGGTTGATTTCACAGGCATATCCACCGCTCCGGTTCCCACAACGCCGGCAGTGCCGACCAGTCTCGTGGCGACGGCAGGCAACGGTCGTGCAACGGTGAGTTGGCAGGTGCCGGCTTCGACCGGCGGCTCTGCGATCACCGATTACACGATCCAATTCAGCAGCAATGGCGGCAGGACATGGACAACGTTCACCCGCCCGGCTTCGACCGGCACTTCGGCCATCGTCACCGGCCTCACAAACGGCCTCAACTACGTGTTCCGCGTGGCGGCCAGAAATGCCGTGGGCACCGGGGGGTTTTCCGCAAATTCCAATAGCGTGAAGCCGGCACCCACAGTGACGGTGCCTTCCGTGCCCACTGCTGTGACGGCGACCGCCGGCAACGGCCGTGTCATGCTCCGGTGGAATGCACCCGCCTCAAATGGCGGCAACGCGATCACAAGGTATGCCGTCCAGTATTCAACCAACGGCGATGGCACCTGGGTGACTGGCGTAATTCCCTCGAGCACGAGAACTTCTGCGACCGTGGCCGGGCTAACCAATGGCGTCGGGTACGTCTTCCGCGTCGCCGCGGTCAACGCTGCCGGCGCCGGACCCTACTCGACCGCTTCAGCTCGCGTCATCCCCGCGGCTGGAGCACTGACTGCGATCGACTTGGCACCGCATGCAAATCAGAGACTCCAAAGCGTCGGATTCGGCGCCGTAAATCGGTTGCCCGAGGGGAATGTGACGCTCGGCGGCATCGGTTTCTCGATCCCAGTAAGCGGAAACAACATCTGGACGGGGCAGGCGGCGACAGGGACGAATCCACGGGTTCTCGACCTCGCGGTCAATGCGGCGGGCGTCACGAAGGTCTACACGCTCATCAACACGCTTTGGGGTGAGCGGGACAGTGGATCGCGTGCGTCGATCAGGTTCTACGGATCAGCTGGAGCCGTGTACAACGTTGACCTCGACGGCAACAACCATATCCGGGATATCCTCTGGAACACGTGGACGAACACGATCAATGGCACATCCACCACGAACGTCTTCACCGCCGGCACCGGGCAGGGCATCGGTACGAACAACCAGGTACGCCTCGACATGCAGACCTTCACGCTGCCCGCTGCTTTCGCCACTCAGACATTGACCAGGATCCAGATCAAGGATTGGGGTGGGGCCAACTACCAACGACTGATCGTGACAGGAATTGCCGTACGATGAAGTGCCGGCTGCCGCGTGGTATCCTCCGCCCTCGGCCTGCCATCGCCTAGCGAGCTTAGTCGGACCGTCTCATCGGCCAGGATGTGCTTCAAGCTCCATGTCGCCTTCATCTGCACATCGCCCGTATGCCACCGAAGTCCTCGCCTGCCCCCACTGTGACCGGCTCTTCCCTCTGACGCCGGCAGTGCTGGGGAAAAAGATCCGCTGCCGGGGCTGCCAACAGGTTTTTCATGTGCCCAGGGACACCTCGCAGGTTCCCCTGAAGGCGGACATGGCAGGGCCAGAGAATGCTGCCCTGAGCGTTCTGCCACCGATTGCCATCGCCTTCATGCAGGACGGCCGTGATGTACGAGCCTGCCCCGCGTGTGCGAGGGTTTTTGCCATGAAACCCGGATTCGTCGGCAAGACGATCCGGTGCCGGCTCTGCAAGAGTTCATTCCGAGTTCTGGAGACATGGGCTTCACCTGGAAGGCAAGAGCCGCCATGTGACGTCGCATCTGCGGCTGAAGCAGAGTCGCCCCCTCCATCGGCAGCGGTGCCAGGCCGCAAGCCCGTGCCGCCCGCAGTTCCGCCCCTGCCGCCCGCTCCTGCCCACACCTTGCAGCCGACCATTTTTGAGGACATCGGGGACTTGCTGGACGACCTGCTGCCGGGTGAGGCCGTTATGTCAGTCGTGCGGCCCAGGGACATTCCTCAGCGGGCCAATGCGGTGGATCCGTTGCCTGTGCTTGTGATGTCGATCGCGATGGTGGGATTCAGCGTCGTACTCGCATCGGCTTTGATCCAGGGTAGTTGGGGTGAATGGAATCGAACCATCACCCTCAATCATGCACGCGTGGACTCGCCGCCCAGCATCGACGGCAACAGGAAGGAGGAGCGACTGCGAGCACAAGCGGTCACCCCCGAGGAAAACGTCTCTCCCCCAGTGACGGTGACGCCAAAGCAGGATGTGTTCCCCGCAGAAGCAAGCGACGGCCTTGAGAGGGAGCTTCGCGAAGCCTTCGCTTCGATCAAACGAGATGACTTCGCCGCCGCTGACCGGGCCCTCACAGCTGCTGCCAAGCACACCCGAAACAACCGTGAAGCCCGTGAGCGGGTTGGCCGATGGCGTCTATTCACCAGCTATGCAAGGCAGTACCGCGGTCATCGGGACAAAGCTTTCGAGAATGGCGGCGTGTACGAACTGGACGGCGAGGTCATCGTGATCATCGAGGCTGGCCCTGATCACATCACATACCGCCAGCGGGGCAGGAACGAGCGCGTTCCGCGAAGTGAGCTGAATCCGCGGGTCGAGATGGCGATCGTCGGCACCTGGCTTGCGGGAGGCGGCTATGCCGTGAATCACGTCTTGCTTGGTGTTCGCTGGCTCTGCGTCACTCCACCCGATCTGGAGCGCGGGCGTCGGGAGTGGCAAACCGCTCAGGCGCGCGGCGCTGACGTCGCACATCTGCTACCGATTCTGGACGAGCCCTTCATTCGCTAGTCGGATGGGGCAAAAAGGATTTTCATGGCACGCGTTCGACCACAGAAAGTCTCCCAGAGGGGCGTGCAGGCCGGGGTTAAACCGTGTATGCTACTCGCCTCTCCTGCGGGGGGTTACAGGCCCCAGAAGGGATTCCCCGTCGTGCCCGAGGCTTTCGCCGTGCACAAAGACTCCATGAGTTCTGACGCCCCCGACCCTGTCCTCGACTCTTACCAGAGCGGGTTTTTCGCAGTTTCAGCAAGGCTCTTCTGTGCCGCGGTTGCAAGAAGACTTCTACAGTCACCGCCACCGCGCCTACCCGTGTCGCGGCAGCGAAAGCTGATTTCGGCCAACCGATACTCGCGTCGGTCCGGCCGTTAGCGCAACGCCCGCGTATTGCGACGAACCTGCCACCGGAGGATTTCCTAGCCATGCCGCCCCAGAGTCACGCCAATAACGACAAGTTGATTGGCACCACGATCAAGGATCGCTACCGCATCGTCTCCTGGTTGGGGGCGGGCGGCATGGGCACGGCTTACCGCGCCTGGGATGAGCAGGCTGGCGTCCCGGTCGTCATTAAGATTCCCAAGAAGGTTTTCCTCGAGGACCCGAAGTTCGCTGAGCGTTTCTATCGTGAAATCAGGCTTTTGCAGGGTTTCAATCATCCGCACATCGTCCCTATCGAAGGCGTCGGAGCCCATGAAGGCGGCTTGCCTTACGTGGTACTCCGGTTCTTACCGGGCGGGTCTCTCTCGAACCGACGCCTACGAGATGACAACGGCAGTCCCAAGCCGAACCCAGCGGGCATGCTCCATCTTTGGCTGCCTGCGATCGCCGACGCCTTGGATTACGTTCACGCTCAAGGCGTGGTTCACAGAGACGTCAAGCCGGCAAACATTTTCTTCGATGCGTTTTGGGGGGCGTTTCTGGGCGACTTCGGGATCGCGAAGATTGTTGAAGAGTCAGAGACTTTCGACAAAGAACACACGCTTACTGCCACCCACATGGGCATTGGCACGCCGGAGTACATGGCTCCTGAACAGTTCACGCCCAAGGCCGCGCTTGACGGAAGCGCGGATCAGTACGCACTCGCTGTCATGGCGTATGAAATGGTCGCCGGAACACGGCCCTTTACGGGAGCAACCGCGCACCTCATTGTCGAGGTCACCACGCAGCAAGCGCCGCCACTGCAGGCGGCCCGATATGACTTGCCGTCATCGCTGGTGCACGCAGTCCATCGGGGACTGGCCAAGCGGCCTCAAGAACGATTCGCATCATGCCGGGAGTTTGCCGCAGCTGTGCTGAGGGACGTGGCTCCGATTGAGGACGAGCCGGATGTTGCTCGCCTGCTGTGCCCCAAATGCTCAAACATCCTAAAGCTTTCCACCGAGGCGGCGGGCCGCAGAGGAAAGTGCCCTAAGTGCCGAACGAATATGGAAGTCGCTAACGATCTCGGGGCGTTGTGGCTGCTGAATGAAGCCCGCAGGCAACGAAACGCAACGCTTGCCGCCGCAACTGCGGATATCGAACCAGATCAAGCGGTCGCTGTTGAGGTCACCGAAGACGAGGCTCTCGAAGCCTTCAATCCGGTTTCAAGCACGACTCCGATCGAGAGGGCGTCTCGCAGCAAGTCTCCACTACGGCGGGCAGGCACGCCCCGCCGCACGGAAATGCAACGGGCCCTGTGGTCGCTGGCCGCCGTGGTGGCCGGCCTTGTGGTGGCCTATGTGGTCATTGGGATATTGTTTCCAACGAAAAACTATTCCTATTGGCTGAAGAAGGCAAAGGAAGTTGTCAAGTCTCAGCCCGAGGCACCAACGGCGAACGAGTTTCTGGGAAAGCACTGGTGCTTTAGGAACAATAATTGGAGCCACGGCCGCAAGTTCCTCATGAACAGCGGCGTACTCGCCTTGAAATCGCTTGCCGGCCGGGAAGAAAAGGCGGAGAAATTCGGCATGACGATCCCAACTGCCCTTGAACTCGCCGATGCATGGGACCGTTTGGCGACGAACTATGAGGGCGAGCATGAGGGAAGGAAAGTCAGCGACAAAGGCATGGACGTAGCGATCAGGAAGTACTTCCCGACGCAGTACACGAAGGATGGCAAGGACGCGAGGGACGCCATCCGGCGGCACGCGGATGATCTACGGCAGCGATTCCGTCCTCGGCTGCGTTGAGCGTGTCGATCGCCTTGGCGCGCCCCCCGCCCAACGCAGGGGAACTGGCCAGCGGCAGCTCCAGCATGGCATTTTTCTGAGTTGAGCCTGAACCGGCGCCGCCGAGTTTCAAAACGCCACAGTGCACGGCCTATTGGCCTGCCTCTCCACCGCTCGCAGTTGTCATCGGACGCCAGACGCCCAGGAGATCGACCGAGTTGTCGATGAACTGTACCGACCCGTCGCACATTGAGGCCGTCACGCCTCCTCGGTGCTTGCTTCGGGACGCGTAGACGCCCGTCTTGGAACTCTCCTCATCCGACGAGGTGAGCCTGCACCCAGGGATTCCGTTGAAATGGGTAGACTTCGGGCACTCCCTGGCCACCTCGTCGGGCGTGGCAGAGTTCGGACCCAGCCAGCCAGTGAAGGTCTGGCCTCCCAGGGAGATTGAGAAATCGGCGATCGGGCCTCCCCACCATTCACTCGAAAGGGTCGTGATTGTCTCCGAGATCATGAGGGTCTTGGATGTTCCGTCGCTTATCGACGCCACTTTCGCCCCGACTCTCGGAAGGAACGGGGCACCGCCGAACGCCACCCCGTCTTTTAGTGCCTGTCCGTAGTTGGTGTTTCCCGCATTCACGACATAGTTACCACGGACCCTGGCCCAGTTCCTGTGCGACCACTCGTTCTCCTTGAGGCCGTCTTCAGGGCATCCGTACAGGGGAATCTTCACCTTCCGAGGCTCGAGGTTGACCTCGTCGCTAAAGGATTTCCTGAAGTTGATCCGGTTGAACCAGGCGGTCTCCTCGATATGGGCTCCGATCAGGGAGTACCAGCCGTGGTCGTTGAACCACGACTCGACCCCGATCGCTCCTGAAGGGTTGGCCCTGCCGAGGTAGGAGTCTTTGTGCTCCCAGCGAACCGCCATCGGCGGGAGGCGACCCCTGGAGGTTTCGTAGGTCAACATCGCCAGGGAAATCTGTCGCACATTGTTCGCACACGACACCCGCCTCGCCGTCGCCCTGGCCGACTGCACCGCGGGCAGGAGCAGGCCTATGAGAATCGCGACAATCGCGATCACGACGAGGAGTTCGACGAGGGTGAACCCGTTCCTTTTCATCGAGCCTCCTTTGGGAGTCTGAAACGCATTCAGTGCACGCGGCCGTACCCTGCACGACAGCATCCGCTCTTCCAAAACCCCTGCGCCACGTGTTGCTAGGCCCTCGCCTTAACCAAGACGCTCTGCTGCGAGCCCAACCGTTGTGATCGCACTTCAATTCGGCTGCGGTCATGAAATCGATCGAATCGCCTGCTCTGCTGTCGCAGGGCTCTCATCAAAGGGTCCATAGCTGATGAGATGGACGCCGCCGCCCGGGCTGCAAGCCGCAAATCACGATCGTGCCTATCGGCCATGTGCTTTATGAGGCTCCACCAACCGTGCGGCCCTCGCAGGGCATCCATGAACAGGCTCATTTGCAGAGGCCGCAAATACAGATCTGCTACTTGGAAATGAAGGTGAATGTCCCGTTGTTTTCTTTCGCGATACGTTGCAGCACCAATTCGGCTCCGCGATCGCCGATCGCGATCGTATTGATTCGTATTTTGCGGTCTTTGTTCAGCCTGCTGATCATCGCCTCGGTAGGCTCAGGCTCGAACATGCCATCCGTCAAGAGAAACACGACGGACGGTTTCAAAGTCAGTGCGACTTTCATGGCCTCACTCGGATCGGTACCGCCGATGCTTTGGACCTGATCCACCCAAGCAAGGTGTGTACGCAAGTGCTGGGGCGTTGCCGGCACGCAGGTTGAAGAAGCCATGGGAATGGCACGTTCATTGAAAAATACGATGTAGAATTCCGCCCGGGCGGGCAAATTGCGGAGTGATTTTTGGAGCTCTTGCTTGAGACGTTGCAGCGACTGGCCCCCCATGCTGCTTGAGCAGTCCGTGACGAAAACAAATCGCCGGCCGGACGCTTTCACGCCGTAAAATTCGACCTCGGCTCCGATGGCCTCGGAAAGAAGTCCACTGCCTTTCGTGCCGTTGTCGATTGCCGTGAGCAGCGAGCCTGCATCGGGTATCACAAGGCCGATATCTTGATCGTAGGCATGCGGGACAATGGATGCAGGTGCATTCGGTAGCACTGAAGCCTCTGCGATGAGGCTCTCGAGGGTGATTCCAGAGAGCGCTGCCTCGGCATCGGCCCGATCGTCGAGTGAAGTCGGGTACTTGGACGGCAAGTCCGTTAGCTCAACAGCACAAAAGTCGCTTGTCGGCTCTTCTGGCGACGGGTGCGAGATGATCGCGATGACGGCGCTAGGCTTGTGCGTTGGGGTGACGATCATTCCCAGGATGAGAATCGTCGCCATGTGAATGGCGAAACTCGTGATAAATCCGCAATACTCCCAAAGCGATTCGCACGAATCGATCGTCTCGCAATCTGCCTCGCGCGGCATGCTTCGCACATTGACTGCGCACGCTGGCGGCAGTAAGAGCGCCATGACATGGGCGAACGTGGAAAAAAGGCAGCGGATTGTCGCTCGGACAGGATTGAAGCCGCGGCCAAAGATAGCTTTCCCGAGTCCGGGACGGTGATCGTTGCTCATGGCCGGCGGATTCCGAAGGCTCCTTCAATGTGAAAGGCGATCTGCGAGGCATTCGGGTGCCAAAATTGGCTCCAGTCGGGAATTCTGAGCCATTGCAGGCCATCCGAGCGGGCCGGTGAGGTGCTGGGGTGACTGGTGCGGCTACTGCCCCGGCACCTGAGTCACGAGTTGGGCCAGTGCGTCCCAGGAGTTCCGCAGCAAAGCACCGTTTTCTCCGCCCCCAGAGAACGGCACGGTTGTACGCCGCCATTTTTGCCCGCCGCGACACGGTCCCCGCGCCGCCATTTTCGACCGCCGTGAACAACGCGGTGACGGCCGCCGGGCCACGACGTATTTCCAACGCTGGAATTGCGTCCATACCGCCAGCAGCTCCTCACGGCCTTCGGCGAACCGCTTGATGCGCCGCCTGTCTCCCCTGCTCGTGGCCTGCCCACCGACTCGGGCGACGGGGGCACCTTTCCACGTTGCAGGGGCCGGGAAACGGGTGCGGACATCCCCTTGACCGAATCCTGTCGCTCCCCAAGACATCCGCCCTCCCGGATCCCCACCAGAGCCTCTTTCGGCGAGGAGGCCTGCCATGCTCGCCAGCATCAACGATCTCGGGAATATCGCGGTCTACTCGCTCCTGATCTTCCTCGTACTGGCCATGCTGGGCCTGCCCGGGGCAGTCGGGATGTTCTTTTGCCTGATCATCGTGATCGCGGCCTGCGTCGTGGCGGGCAACTGACGGAGGATCCTGTGGACCGCTGGCTATTCCTGTTCGGCGTGGTTGGCCTCTGTTGTTGCTGCTACCCGCCGTTCCTGGGTGTGTGCATGGGAGTCGGCCTGTTCTACGGGGTCGCCTGCCTGGTCTACATCCTGCTGGGTGGGCTGATGCGGTGAAAGGCGGTGGCTCTCGCCCTTCTTGCACCCCCTACAGGTCTCTTTCACCGACACCCCGAGGAACCGTCTATGCCCACGATTGAGGAACTTATTCGCGTCCTACTTCCCCTCCTGCCAGAGGCAGAGGTGTGCCTTGACGAAGACGGGCAAGTGGTCATCTACACGGGCCTGACCATGCCCGTGGAGCCAGCGTGAAGCCGTCGCAGCGGGGCGGTCGCACCGATCTCAGTGACCTCAAGGTATCGGTCAGCGCCCTGGCCCCGGTCTCCGAGCCCCTCTACGCCGTGGCCTGATTGCTGATGGGATGCCGGGGTGGCGGGTTCGCCTGCTGCCCCGGCATCTATCTATTCAGACGGTGGGTCAACGGATTTGAGGATTCCTCAAATCGGTACCCTTTTCCGCCCTCTGGGCGGTGAAGCTGGTAGTGCTGGCGAAATCGGATGTGCTCTCCGAAGTCGCTGACGGGCAAAGACTAGGGGTCGATTTCGTGGTTTCTTCGGAACCATTGAAATCGTCTCGCCTCAAATTTCTAATCCCAGGGTCGCTGGTTCGAATCCAGCCGGGCGTACTTGTCATTTTTCAACCC
>Ga0315904_10003221_pt1 | contig 24297 bp, 16 predicted proteins | sample LakEriMetagenome_6_FD_203529 | JGI IMG/M metagenome (GOLD analysis project Ga0315904, IMG submission 203529) | Freshwater fungal communities from buoy surface, Lake Erie, Ohio, United States - Buoy 12 MA120 | ecosystem: Environmental > Aquatic > Freshwater > Lake | place: USA: Lake Erie, Ohio... | reverse complement strand
CACTCCCGGGCGAAACACCGGGATTTGGCCCTCAATCAGATTCCCTCCCACCCAGTTAACCGGCGACGATCCATCCATGACCACTCCGCTCTCGACTCGCTTCTTTGCCGGCATCATTCTCAGCGCTTTGTTTGTCGCGACTGCTCAGGCTCAAGAGACAGATTTGACAATCCTCAACAACCGCACGGGAGACAAGCTCGAGTTCCCCCAGTTGGTCGCGCAATTGCAAAGTTCCGATGTGATTTTTCTTGGGGAAAAGCACGATAATGACGCCGGTCATGCGATGCAGTTGAAGGTCATCGAGGCACTCCATGCGGCCGGCTGCGACCTGGCGATTGGCATGGAACAGTTTGAACGCGATACGCAAGGAGCGGTCAACGATTACCTCGCGGGCAAAATTACGGAGGAACAGTTTCTCGCAGCTTCCCGCCCCTGGAAGAACTACCCCGAGCACTATCGGGCGATCGTGGAGTTTGCCAAGGCCAACAAGCTGCCCATTCTGGCGGGTAACCTGCCCCGTAAACTCGCGACCGCCGTCTCCGAGGGCCGAGAGTTGGAACCGCACGAACAAGTCTTCGCCGCTCGCTCTACCAGCGCCCCGCAAGATCGCTACTGGACCAATTTCCTGCGAACCATGCAGGGTCACATGGGCGCGGACGGTGATGACAAACTGCTGAAGTTTTACGCCGCCCAGTGCGCCAAAGATGATGCGATGGCCGAGGCGATCACCGATCATCTCGCCTCCAATCGGCATCGCCCGCGGCAAGTGGTTCAGCTGTGCGGGCATTTTCACTCTGATTACGGCCTAGGCACCGCGGCCCGAGTACAAAGCCGAATGCCGCTGCTTCGCTCCAGCATCGTGACGATGGAATCGCCTCCGGCTGAAGACGCGAAAGCCTCTCCGCTGGAGGCCGATCGCGCTCACTTCACGCTGCTGACGCCGGCGAACCCACCCAAGTAATCCAGCGACCTCCCGCGGAACTTTAGAGCCGTTCCCGGGACCCGTCCGGTGGCAAAGGCTTCCGCTGCGTCTCCTGACGCAATCGGGCCAGCAGTACCGTGTCGATTCGGGCCCTCACGGTGCGGCGGTCCAACCCCAAACGCTCCGCCGCCCGCTCGTAAGTGCCCAATTGAAAGTAGGCCCAGGTACAGTATTTTCCCAGCAGCGCATCCGCGCTCAACGAGCAATCACCCGAGCCCTCCAGCCAGCTTGGTTCCCTCACCGGCGCTGCGACCGGGCGGAGAGCCTCTTCGCCGCGAAGCAAGACACCCCGAACACACTGCTCCAACTCGCGAATATTCCCGGGCCAGCCGTAATGGTCCCCCAACTGTCGGCCAATCCAAGCCAACGCCTGGTCGGCCAAGCGGCCGGCTCCCTCTGGACCGGTTACCTTGACGGCGATGTACCGGACAAGCGCTGCCAAATCCTCGGGACGCTGCTGAAATTGCTCGGCCAGCGATGGGGTCCGCACTTGATCAGCGCAGAGCCGGTAGAACAGGTCTTGCCGAAATCGTCCCTCTTGAATCTCACGCGGCAAGTCACGATTGGTCGCAGCAATCAGCTTGCCTTGAAAAATCTGCTCGGCGGTATCGCCAATTCGGCTGTAGGTCCGCTGCTGAGTCACTCGCAGCAACTTCACCTGCAGTGAACCATCCAACTCGCCAATTTCATCAAGAAACACCGCGCCATGTTCGGGACAGGACTCCAGCCACCCCACGCGATCTGAGACTGCTCCGGTAAATGAACCGCGGCGGTGACCAAACAACTCCGACTCAATCAGCGTCGCCGTGAGCGCGGCGAGATTCACCGGCCGAAAACTCTGGCTGGGCGAACCGATAAACTTTTCCTTGCGGCTGTCAAAGGGAATGTAAAGCGATTGTCCAATGGCTCGCGCGACCAACTCCTTGCCAGTCCCTGTCGGACCGGTAATCAAGGTAGGGATATCGCGCATCCGCGCGTGAAGCCCGTCTCGGTAAGCCCGCATGTCGTGCGTGAAGATCGACTGCCATACGGCCCCCCTCAAGGCAATGATCGCATTCGATTCGCCCACGATAAAGTCAAAAATGTTCAGGAACGCCCGATGCACCTGGACCAAACAGGCAAACAAATGCTCTGCCGTCGCCAAGCTCCGTGCTCGCTCCGGCAAAATCCGCCCCAGTTCCTCGTAGTCACCGCGAAAGTCCCGCCAGATTTCAGCGATGACCCGCTGCTCTTCCAACTCGCTCACCGAGTGTGCTGCGATGTGGCGGTAGAGCAGCACATAGGCGACCAGATCGCCATAGCGAGCCAGTTCACTTTGAGTCAGTTCCCCCCCTGCCGCCACATGCCCGGCGACTTGGCGGACGGCGGCCTCGGCTCGCAGGCCGATTTTCTCCAAATTGGGACGCTCTCCGGCACGCTGCTCGCCCCGCCGACTCCAGGCCGACGCGTCCGCTACGAACTCACGCCCCAGCAGTTGTCGCTCGCGGTCCATCCGCTGCACGGAAAACGGATTGCTGAAGGCCAAATCCGCCAATGCCGCCAATTCCTTCCGCCAAACCATACGTCACCAGAAAAGTACATCTCAAGGACATTGATTGCATCAAATGTACATCACAGCCACTCGATTTCATCGGCAATTGGCGTCTGCCTGTTAAAAATTCTCGTCTTTTTTGCAGTATTTGCCAGGCTCTCTGGCCACCCGGACTTTGGCATTTGAGTTGCTTTGTTGGGTAAGACCAGCTTTGAATCCGTTCGCAATCCGGAGTTGAACCATGAACAACGAATCACAACCCTGGGAACCGGTGGCTTCGAATGCCGCCGACCCGGGTCGCACGCCCCTCTCACCTCCGGGAGCAGAGCAAGCCCCCGAATCGACGACACCTTCGAGACAAATGGGGTGGCTGGACCGATTACTCGACCCGGAAACACTGCAACGAATGATGGCCTGCGGAGGTGGCCTGTTGATCCTGGGGTTCATCGTATGGCTCTGGTCCTGCGGTGTCTTCGAAAACCCGCGCGTTTTGGCGGTCGCCGTGGGGAGTGTTAACCTCGTTCTGATCGGCGTCGGGATCATGCTCGTCCGCTCCACCCGATACCAACTGACCGGCCAGGGCCTGGCGTTGCTCGGCAGCCTCGCCCTGCCACTCAACCTCTGGCTGTATCACGCCCAAGGGTTAATCGTGATTTCGGCCGGCGGGCACCTCTGGGTTCCGGCGCTCGCTTGTTGTTTGATTTACGCCGCCGTGGCTCGCAGTCTGCGCAACCCCCGCTTTGTCTACGCGCTCGTGGCGGGAGTTATCCTCACTGGCCTGCTGTTTCTGGCCGACCGCCAAGTCAACCGTTTCTGGGAAGTACTCCCGGTCGCTACATTGCTGGCCACGATTGGCTCGGTGTGCGCTGTGGCTGCCAACTTTTTCCCGACGGCTGGAGATTTTTCTCGCGACCGCTTCGGCAAGGCCTTTCTTCGAGCCGGGCAAATCACGCTCACATCGGGCTTAACCTTGCTGGCAGGTGGTCAACTGCTCGCGCTGCTTGCCGAAAGAATTCCCTTTACTGATTTCCTTCCCGTCCCCACTGACCTGCTCGCAAGCGGTGTGCAGAAGTGGTGGGCCAGCGGGTTGACTCTCGGCGCTCTCGCCGTGCACGTTCTGCTCGGTCTTGGCCGCACCAGCCTGTTTAATCGAACCTCCAGTATCGCCTTGGCTGGTTGGACGATCGGCAACATCCTGCTCGCCCTCGACATTTCTCTCACCTTGCAGGCCTTCATCATCGGGCTGAGCCTATTGGTCGTAGCGATGAATGTCGCCCGCTTGGCTCGTCGAGATTGGGAGACCGCTGAGCCCGAGACCCGTTTCCCGCCGCTGGGTCAATGGATGGGCTCACTGTCCAGCGCCGGTCTGGCTCTCTGGAGTGTTTGCCATTTCGCCTGGGCCATTTCCGGGGACCTTAACCACCTCGGGCAGGTCGAGTGGACCGTTTGGACGACGATTCAGTTTGCGCTCGCGGGATTGGCTTGCTGGACCAGTGACCGCCTCTGGTGGTCGCGTTCAGTGCGTCTCCAGACCTTGGTCCCGATCTATCTCGGTTCCTGCGCGCTGTCACTTGCGGCCGTGACGCTCATTGCCACTGCCGGTTTGACAACGCTCCCCCTCGCCCTGCTCGGTCCAGCCCTGATGGGGTTGGCCATCACCATCGCCGGCTTTTGGCTGGCTGCGGAGACTGGCCCAAGTTGGCGCCATGCTGCTCTGGGTTGCGTGACCGCCGTGATCGCTTTGGCAGTGCTCAACGTAGCCACAGCGCCCCGCCTTTTCTCCGAAAACCAGTTGCATTGGATCCTGATCGGACTGCTGAACGCCGCCATCTGCGGCTGGCTGTCAGTCTCGCAGCGAAGCGCGACAGCGAGCATTGGCTTTGCTCTCTTGCTTTCGTTCTCGACGGCAGAAGCTATCTCACTGACCAGCTTGAGCTTTGACTACTCCCTGCTCGTTGCACTTAGCGGTTTGGGTTTGACCAGCCGCTTGATCAGCCGGTTTTCGCGCCTGCATCCAGACGGAAATCTTCCGGAGGGACTGGGAGGAAATCTGCTTGGAGTTTGCGGTGGGCTGGGGAGCGTGCTCCTCGCGTTGTCTGAATTGGCCAGCGGCGAAGCGACTTTGGGACTGCTCGGTTTTCTTGCCCTGCAGGCCATCCTCAGCGGCTTGCTCAGCCTTTTGACCCGTTCGGAAGGACTGGCCATGACCTTCCGGCCAATCGCCTACAGTTGCATCGTCCTTGCCGGAATCGTCCTGTTCCAGGTGGCTGATTTGAACCCTGCCCAAAAAGTCGAGTTGCTGGCCGCGTCTATCGGCCTGCTGATTCTCGCCCTCAGCCACTGGGGTTTGTATCGCGAACAAATCGCGGCCAAAACCGATGAAGCCGTGACTCTGGGACTCTGGCTGGGCTCGGTGACAGCAGTGATTCCATTGCTGGCGGGCTTGTTTGTGTACCGCAGCGGAGTCGTTGAGGACCCGGCTTGGCTCTGGGGACATGAACTGGGAGTTCTGCTGGCCGGCTTGTCGATGTTCGGCATCGGTTCGCTGCTGCAAACGCGGGCGACGACCCTTGTCGGGGGAACGACGCTGCTCCTCTACGTAGCCAGCCTGCTGTTCCTCGTGCCTTGGCCGGACCAACTGCAGAGCACATCGGTTTTGATGATGATTCTCGGCGGGCTCTTCTTTCTGGTCGCGATTTTGCTCAGCGCTTATCGCGAACGGCTGGTGCAGATCCCCGAGAAGATGAAAACTGGCGAGGGAATCTATCAGGTATTAAAGTGGCGATAAGCACACCAGGTCAGCAGAAACAAACTGCTCAGTTGGTCTACTGCCAAGCTGGTTTCTCACTGCGAGCCCTCACCCGGCTCGCAGTTCTTTTTTTGGCTGGCTTACTTCAAACTCAGGTCAGGTTTGAATTGTTCTTTCTGTTGCTCGAGGATCCTGTTCCACAACTCTCGAGCTTCCGGCCGGAGATCGGGAAGGTTTCGACCGTAGAGTCGTCGTGAGATGAGCCGCACGGTTTCGGGCGGAAAGTCGTCCTCCGAGAGTTTGCGAGCAGCTTTCATGACCTTTTCCCGGTCGCTTCGTTTAAATTCCACCAGGAAGTTATCCAAACTCTGCTTGGTGACAATCCCCACCCCCGTCCCGGCCAAGGCAAAGCGCAAGACCGCTTCGACACTGTCGACTTCAACGGCAATTTCAGGAGCAAGTCCGACGTCTCGATGGTACCATTCCTCGATCAGTCGCCTTTGTAGAGAACCCGGTTCAGTCAAAACCAAAGGCACGCCGACGAGGTCCGTTGCCCTTAAAGGGCGTCGGGTCGAGAGGCCTTCCCAGTGCTTTCGCCAGTCGGGGAAATACGATGGTTTGGTAACCGCCAGAAAGCGATCCTGATAAAGTTCCTCGACGTACAACTCGACTCGGGCATACTCGAAAATGGTCACCGGGTCCTCAGTTACCAAGGCGAAATCGAATTGTCCCGCCGCGACTCCTTCGATTCGCATCTTGCTCGGTGGCGCCGACAATCGGACGCGGGGATGTTGTGGTTGCCTCAAATAGGCTTCCACCGCCTTGCCAACCAGACCGACCGCTTGCGCCTGGTCGCAGGCCACCGAAAGCACGGGAGGAGCTTTGCTCGTCTCCGCAATGAATCGCTCGGCCTGCTCGTAGCGTCGCAACAAGTCCGCCACGACCCCCAACACGCGCTGGCCTTCGGCCGTGACCAGCCATTTTTTCCCCTTCAAAAGCAGCCAGGGCTGCCCGCCCAAACTGGTCGCTTTGTCGCGCAAGGCGGAGATTCGCCGCGACATGCTCGGTTGGGTAATCCCCAAAATTCTTCCCGCCTCAGCCGCATCACCGTCATGCTCCGCGATCAAGACAAAGGTCTGGAGCAATTCCACTGGGAGGTTTAACCCTCCCAAAAAGGAGGTCTCAAGATCGCCACTCGTTTTTGCCATGCTGCTTACCTTTCGAATTCCCAGTCCGTTAGCATGCTTGGCGAGTTTGATTTAATCAAACCTTGCGCTTTCCGCATTTTGGCCCGATGTCGATTCCCTCCCCTCCCGGGAGCAATTCCCGAGGGGATTGCTTGCAGAAAACGGCAAGTTTGCCCGCAGCCAGCCAGCAGGTGCCAACGAAAAATTTATCGCCCTGTTCCCCCCGTTTAGTCCAAGATTTGTCCCGCCCACGTCCCACTTCAGTCGCCTTTACCCGGCAGAGAGCGACAAAAAAGGATTGGGCCGAACGCCCGTTTAGTCAAAGCGAGCCCGGTGCGCTCCCTGCCGCATTGGCCGAGACCGGACCGCTGGGAAAAAACAAGGCCGCCGTCTTCGGCAGCTGCTCAGGGAAAATTCCGCTGAGAACTGCCGCTGACGGCGGCCTGAAAAGAACTTGCTCTCGATTCACCTGCTGTCGACCGGTTGCAGGCGATTCCGTGAGCTAGAACGGAACGTTGCTTTCACCCTCCCCCGACAAATCGCCTGCGGCCTGGCTGGAGCCACGCGTCCCCTTTCTCCCCTCGTCCCCCGACTTCTTCCGCGACGCTCGGGGTCCGTCCTTCGGCTCGCCCTTTGCTTCATCCTTCGACTTGCCGTTGCGACGGCGCGATTTGGACGCGTCCAGCTTTTTGCTGAACCGCAAATAGGCAATCATCACCTCCGGATCGAATTCCGGATGCTCTTTCATGGTGTAGTAGTACTCCGCCACGTTCGACTTGATCTCGATCAATTCCGAGACCAGCCGGAGCAATCCCCGAAGGCGCTCCCGATTCTCCGTGAGATAAGCATCCCACCACGACTTGACCCAGGAGAAAGCTGATTCGTAACCGAGTTGATCGAGGCCCTGCCGGATCCCACGGATCAAGTCTTCGTCCGACCAGTCCCTGACGTCGTCCGCCGTAAAGTGGAACGGAAACTTCAGCTGCACCGGCGGCTTTTTCCTCTGTGGTTCCCGAGTCGACCGCTTGCCGGCTCGCCGATACCGATTCGGCAAGCGCCGCTCGCGGAGGCGCTCCGTGCCGGTGATCGTTCGCGCCGCAGCCAGCACCTGGCGATATTCGGGGACCTCGTAAGAGAACTGCAGGTAAGCCTGAAATACGACCTCTCCCAACAGGAACGTCGCCGGTCGCCCAAGCAGAAAATGGCCGTACTCAGGCGAGCGAATATCCGTGGGGGAAAGGAGCGGCAAGGTCAGGTACTGGTTGGCATGCCCGGAACCCCCCGACTGCCGCACCAACTGCTGTCCGCTGGCGCGAGAGAAGTATTCGGCATCCTCCTGACTGCAGCCAGGCAGGACAATCTGATTGCCAAATGCTTCCAGAACCGCTGGCCCCGAGTGCGGAAACGCCTGATAGAGCGCGGCGATCGACTGGCAACCGGCAACCACGGCAATTTTGCGGGATCGGAGCGTCAACAATCGCTCAACCGAGAACACCGGTCCCAGCGAGGGGAGGTCATCGACAAAAATGGTCGCCGGCACGGCCGATTCTCCCAGTCGCTGCGCCGTTGCGATCAGCTTGTCGACAATACATCGCATCAACATCTGAACCAGTGGCAACGCCGTCTCGAGCGTCGCCTCGTCGACTTCAATCTGCAGGCAGACCGGCTGCTCAAATAATTCATCCAGCTGCAGCTCGTCGCGCGACATTACCCGTTGAATGCTCTCTTGCTGGAAAGCAACAAACGCCCCGACGATCGTGGCCTCGGTGGTGTCGGCATTCCACGAACCACCCCCGAGAAAGTCAGCCATCTTGCGGGCGTGAGCGTTGTCCAGTTGCTCCAGTCCCTGCACCATCGCCTTCCGGGATTGGCTGTAAAAGCGGAACATTTCGGGAAAATTCCGATATCCCCCCTCAAACAGCGCGAGCAATCCCGTGCGGAACATCTGAGTCCAAAACTCCGAGTCGCCGGAACGGGGATTGCGACTGGATTCAGCAAGGCGGCGAATAATGTCGGGAGCTTCGTTTTTCGAAGCCGTGCGCAGCGGATTGAAACCGACGCTGCGCCAGTCATCTGCAAAGTTCACCACCAGACACCGCTTCCCCACCCGCTCGCAAGCGGTCGCAATCGGCCCATAATCCGAGGACTTGAGCGACACTGAAATCACGGTCTGCGACCGGTCGCAGAGCGCCGAATAACGGGTCAAATCGATAAACCGGGTATTCTTTCCGCCGCCCGATTTTCCCACGACCACCGCGTGCGTCGAGCGCTCTCGCGACTGCCAAACCAGCGATAAACCGTAATGCGGCTCGCGCTGCATGACCGGTTGCCCCTCGATCCGCAACAGCGGCACAGTCGCCGGCAATTCCAACGAGCCGGACTCGAAGTCCTGCAAATAACGCTGGAGATCACCCAAGACCGGATGCCTCGCCCCGGAGACATATTCAAAAGGACTTTGCGGAGGCCGGTCGGTTCCCTGGTCGGAGCGCAGCATGTCGCAACTGGTCGGGTCGTAAATCCAACCCAAGTCCTGACTTTTGCGCGGCGAAGCCGGCAACTCGCCGCTCTGCGACTCGCTCCCCGACTCCGCCAATTCCTCGGCACTGGACCTGGGCAGCGGATCGGTTTGCCCCTTTCCATCGCCAGCCGAATTCCGCCCGCTCCCCGCCGCCTCGTCTTTGTCCGGCGTTTGCGACCGGTCGTCACCGCGGTGATGACCAGCCTTGTCTCCCGGCCCATCATCCTCCGGGCCCTGCTCATCCCACCAACCAATTTCACTCATGCTGTCACCCCTTCCTCAATCCAAACTCCAAACCATCCAACCGCTATCGCGAAACCACTTCCCTATGGTCACAACACCTTCTAAACTTTGTTTTTTGGTTTTCATGCTTTTTACGCATGGTCGAGCGCGGACTGCAATCAATCGGGATAACTGCCTATGCGTTCACTGGCCCACTCACGGCCATCAGAAAATCATTTCTCCGACTGAGCCCCCCACGCCCCGCTTTTCCGGCACAGCCAACCAAGCCGTCGCCGAAAATCCAGCTCAGACAATCCCAACTCGAATTCCGCCAATCCCTTGCTCACTCAGACCGAGAAAGTCCCGCGGGGTTCGCGGCCACCTCACGCAGGCCCCGACCCTCAACTCGACGCCGTGCTCCCCCGCAGTCAGTCCGTGACTTTGGAAACGATCCCCTAAAACAAAACTGGTTTGGATAGTCTCTGGATCGCGGCAAAGAACTCACATCGCCACCGTCCTGCAAACTGCCCTCCCGGCTGAAAGCTTCCTCGACTCATGTTTTGATCAAGCTATCAATCAAAAGCGGGAAGTCCAGCCCCTCAGTCCGCTCCCCGGCGACAATGGCGGAGCTACCGCCGATCTCGCCTCACCGGGCTCGATCAGCTGGTTTTCCCGCACTCTTCCGAATTTTCTGGCTCATTCTTCCTTCATGCAAAAAACGCATGCTTTCGGAAAACGCTGCAAATGGCGCGTTTTAAGGCAGGGGCCGATTCGCCGCCAATGTAAGCTTTTTTTTCGGACCGCTGCGGACAATTCGCCTCGGGGGGCTGTGGAAAACCCGTTGATCGCACTGCGCTAAAATTCCGCTTGCCAATCGATGGGCCCCGAAGCCACCCTGAACGGCGCCCTGGCAATCCCATCCTGCTGAGGTCCGATCTTTTCGCCTTCTGCTTCGCCTTGTGAAGAAAACGGCTCCGACTCTCGCTTGCAGGTCGCCCCACTGTCCAGCCATGGTGAAAACCACCAACCTAAAACCATAGCTTCTCTGAGTTTCTTTTCCCCCGCGATGGTCGATATTTTGAGATAAGCGGTTCGGCAAGAGCCGCCGTCTTTGAAACAGCGCAAGAGCTCGGGGTGATAGTCTCGGTCACCTCGAGCTCTTTCCGTTCGCGAATCGCCGATCACCTACTCGGCGACGCACTGTTTATCAGTCAGACGCACTGTTATTCAGTCAATCGCCGGCCCACCCGCCACCGCAAAGCCAGCCCCCCCACTCTGGGCGGTAGTCCTGAAATGCGTCCAGCTGCTCACCAAGTTACTTCTGGCAGAGTGGTTGGCCAGCCAAGTTTTCTCTTCTGGTGCGCACGGGTTACCGCTGCCGGCTTAACCGTGCTCTAACACCCATTGGACTGCCTGCCGATTGAGTTCAGCAGCATTCCTGACCCCCAATTTTTTCTTGATGTTCTCCCGATGCGAATCAATCGTATGCGGACTGAGGAACAACTGGTTGGCAATGGCACTGGTCGTCATGCCGGAACCGATCAAGCGAAAAATCTCCATCTCGCGATTGGTCAACAGTTCGGCTGGACTGGAACCAACGGTTCGGCGGCGGACAACTCGGGCCAGCATCCGTTGCTTCATTGCTTCACTGAGATAGCAATCGCCACGCATGACGACGCGGATCGCTTCAATCAGTTTTTCATTTGACTCCTGCTTGTTCAAATAACCATTGGCCCCAGCCCGCACGGCGCGCTCTGCATACAGTGACTCTTCGAAACCGCTGACTACCAACATCTTGACCTGCGGGAACTTGGCAGCGAGTTGCTCGATCAGCTCGAGGCCATGGCTGGCCTTCAAGGCAATATCGACAATCACCAGATCCGGCCGCGTCGCTTCAACCTTTTCCAGGGCCTGAACCACGTTCTCGGCTTCTCCGCAAACTTCCAGATCAGACTCTGCTGAAATCCGCAAGTTGAGTCCGTCGCGAACGATCGGGTGATCATCGACAATCAGAATCCGTAGCCTCGTTTTTAGTTCTGACATAACGTTACTCAATCACTCCCCCCGGAATTCGACAGCGGAGAATCGTTCCGTTGCCTAAGCTCGAAACCAACTCCAGTTGGCCGCCCAACAAGTTTGCCCGGTAGTTCATCATCTTCAGCCCCATTCCGCGGGGGCGCCGCTCGCTCTGAAAGTCATCCTTTAACGCCCCCCTCCCCAAAATCGATTCAAGTCGCGATGTATCCGCCTCACGGCGTTCCAATCGAGAGGAACCGGTCGGCATTCCTGCCGTAGCATTTCGCCGAACCTCCATTCCCACGCCACTGTCGCGAATCTCCAGTTCGATCCCATCGGACAAGGACCGCAATGAGACTCGCAGATGACTCGCCTTGCCATGCCTTAAGGCATTATTCACGGCCTCCTGAGCAATTCGATACAGATGCGTGGCGACTGAGTTGTTGGCGACCGGAACCGTAGTGGGACAACTGAATTCACACCGAACCCCCGTCTCCTGATTCAATTGATTGATCAATTCCGCCAAGGCGGAAACCAGCCCTTCGGCGTCAATCTGGACGGGCATGATCCCGTGCGACAGGGCTCGAACCTGTCGATTCGCTTCCCCCAAGCCTAAAGATAAACGTGCGAGGGTCTGCTGAATTCGCTGCCAGTCCTGCTCGTTCAGTTGCCAGACATTCCCTTCCTGTCCAACCACCTCTTGAGCCTGCGCTAACACCTTCTCCAGCGTGGACGCATACAACCCCAAACCGGTCAATTGCTGCTGGGTCCCGTCGTGCAATTCTTGACCGATTCTTCGCTGCTCGTCAGCCGCCACCTCCAACACATGCTGCTGAAGTTCACGCAATTCGGAGATGTCGCGCATGATCCCCGTAAAACCGTGACGGCCGTTGGCACTGACCGAGATATCGACCGGGAAGATCGTGCCATCCTTCCGCCTCGCGAAGACCTCCCGACTGCTCCCCACGAGTCTGGCTTCGCCGGTGTCCCGATACCGTTTGAGAAAGCCGTCATGGGTGTCCTGCGAGAGCGGCGAAAGCAGCGCGACGTTCCGCCCCAACAGTTCCTCGGGGGCATAACCGAACATCTTCTCGGTCGCCGGATTCACCGAGACAATTACCCCTGAATTGTCAATCGTGACGATCGAATTGAAGGCGTTATCAAAAATTGCCCGCAAGCGATCTTCGCGGTCCCGCAGGGCAAGCTCTGCCTGCTTTCTTTCGGTGACATCGCGGACAATCGCCACGTACTGCCGATAGTTGCCCGAATCGTTGGTCAGCGGCGTGAGGAAGACTTCACCCAGAAATGATGAACCATTCTTCCGGTAGTACATCAACTCAGCCCCACAGGACAACCCTTGCTCCAGGCGGGCGATCATCTCCTCAACATTTTGATTTGTTTGTTCACCAAAGAAAATCGAGCCTGGAGCACCCAGCAACTCGTCCTGCCGATACCCGGTCATTCGACAGAGGGCTTCATTTACGAATTCAAACCTCGGACCGTTGCCGTCAAACGGCCCACCGGCAATTGCAACTCCCTCGCCTAAATTCGAGATCGCGCGGTGCAGCAGCAGAAGTTCACGATTTTGCGCCGATACCCGTCGCTCCAAGTCGACCTGACTTTCCTTCAACCGATCCGTCAGCTCCTTGAGTTCGCTGAAGTCCTCAGCAAACACGACGACTCCCCCAACTTCCCCAGTCGGTTCCTGCCAGGGACGCAGCTCACCGCGTACCCAGATCGACTTTCCGTCTCGACAGGTCCAGCGGTCGCTGTCGAAAGTGACAACCTCCCCCGCCAAGGCCCGCTCCAGCTTGGCTCGCCATTGGAGCGGGTCTTGGGAAAAGCAGGTGTGACACAGCTCACTCTGCTTCAAACCCACAACACTTTGCTCGCCGGGAACGAAATCGGCTCGCCAGCGGTGACTGACCGCCAGATACCGAAAATCAGCATCAAACATCGCGAGTGCCACCGGGGCGTTTTCGACAAATACTCGCAAGAGCCGCGCGCTCTCCTCTCGCAACAGTTCTGCTTGCTTCCGCTCGGTGACATCGAGATTGACACCGACAATCCGCTCCGGCCTCCCCTGCCCATCGCGATAAAGCCGCCCGAGCCCCCAGAGCCAGCGCGTCCCCAGTTGCGGGTGCTGGATCTGATATTCCTGCCGCCATTCATCCCGCTCGTCTGACTGGATCAGGCTCTGCAAACTTTCCTGAATTCGCTCCCGGTCAGCCGGATGCAGGCGTTCGACCCAGGCACTGACGGTCAGCGGTTCGGTCTCACTGAATCCGTACAATTGCCGATAGCCTTCCCCCGCTTCATAGTGATCGCCATCGCTGATTACCCAGCACCAGTTCATGGCCCCCGAAGAGCGGAGTGCCAATTCCAACTGCTCCTCCCTTTCCATGAGCAGTTTTCGATCGGCTTCAGCAGCCGAATCATCCAGCACAATCGCCAGCAACAGCTCCGCTGTTCCCTCCGCGCCACGCACCGTGCTACCGGTAAAGCGAACCGAGACGACGCTGCCATCTTTCCGCAAGTATCGCTTGCGAGTCTCATAATTGTGCAGCTCTCCGGCGACTAACTGGCAATATCGCTCCCGCTCCACACTCCGCTCAGCCGGATGGCACAACTCCTCAATCGCCATCCCCCGCAATTCAACTTCGCTGTAGCCGACAATTCTCTGGAACATCAGGTTGGCAAACAGCGGCCGCCGGCTGCGCGCATCGCAGAGGACCAACCCCGGTCCCGCCTGCGCGAACCATTTTTGAAAATCAGCCTGGTCGCCGATCAACGACTCCAGTTCGCGGGACGTTTCTGTTCCTTGATTCATCCCCTCACCCTGCTTCGCTAAATCGTCGGAGCCATGCGGGGACCGACTCGCTTCCCGCTTTGCTCAAAGAAGGTCCGCGGATTGTCCCAGACTACTTTCTGGATTAACTGGTCTGAATGCCCCCGCCTCCTCAGTTCAAAGATGAAGTCGGGAACGGCAGTTGGCCGCGAAGGCCCCCAGTCCCCCGCCGAATTGACGCAAATCCGCTCGGGCCCATACAGCTCAACCATGTCAGCCGCCCGAGCTGGGGTGCACTTGGTCACCGGGTACAACGTCATCCCGGCCCAATACCCCCGGTCCAGCACTTCCCGAATCGTGTGCTCTTCGCAGTGGTCTACCAGTACGCGTTGCGGAACCAGTCGCGACTCCGACTCCAGCATGTCCAGAATCATGCGAGTCCCTTGGTACTTGTCCTCGAGATGAGGCGTGTGAATCAGCACCAATTGCTGCAATCGGGCAGCCAGGTCGAGGTGCTCCAGAAAGACGATCGCCTCATTTTTGGTGTTCTTGTTCAAGCCGATTTCGCCGATCCCGAGCACGCCGGGGCGATCGATGAACTCGGGGATCATGGCCAAGACCTCGCGCGAGAGACTGACGTTTTCGGCTTCCTTGGCGTTGATGCACAACCAGCAAAAATGCTGAATCCCAAACAAGGCCGCCCGCCGCGGCTCGACTTCCGTCAGCTGTCGAAAATAGTCCCGAAAGCCGTCGACGCTGCCCCGGTCAAATCCAGCCCAAAAGGCCGGCTCGCTAATCGCCCGGCAACCCATCCGCGAGAGATTTTCATAATCGTCCGTGGTCCGCGAAACCATGTGCAAATGCGGATCAATAAAGTCCATGCTCAACGTGCCTCACTCTGCAAAACCAGCGACCTAACCGAACTGCGAACCGACTTCCAGCCAGACCCAAGTCCCCTCAAGACCGCCTAAATTCCAAACTCGCTTCGCCATGACGAATCGTAAGGCCGGGAAAATACCAGCTGAACTTGCTCGGCGCGCGTGCCCGACTCCGGAGGCTCTGGGCTTAAGCATTCCAACGCAGCATTTAATTGATGCCGGCGTCGATCGCCCGGCTCAGCGGAGGGACTTCGCTCAAGCCGATCCAAAATCGCCGCCAACTGCAATATCCGCGACCTGGCCTCCAGAAATTCCCGGTCAAGAACCCGGTAACTGGTTGTCTCACTCATGACTGTCCACTCCTGACGCACGATTTACTAGTCTCGACGAAATTCTATCCCGTTGCCCCGAGATTCCGCCTGTCGCCCTTCGCGATCAATTTCAGATCCAGCCTCACCCTTCCGACCCACCCTGTCCGCGGGGACAAAACAATTGCCGGAGAAGTTGTGGCGGCGCAAACCTGTGGTTGTCACCGCAAGGCGATTGCTTGCCCAACAGCACCACTTCGTTATTTTAATGCGCGGAAGCTCGCGGTCATACGCCATGAGCCCAACTCCCATGAGCCCAACTCCCATGAGCCCAACTCCCATGAGCCCAACTCCCATGAGCCCAACTCCCAAGCGCATCGTGCCCCGAAGCAAAGGTGCGCGTTGCGAATTCCTGTCCCCACTGCCGCTGAATGCCACTCGGATGCTTCCCACCCCTGGAGCCCGCAGTCACCAGCGCTGCACCTGAGGGCAGTCAGCTTTCCGATTCGGTAAAACCGTTCTTTTTGGACGCCTGTTGCCCCGCTTCCCCGCGATCAACCACTCTTCCGGTCCAGAGCCATCCACCCAGCGAACCGAATGGGCTACAATTGGTAGATTCCCACCTCCCGCCCACTCCTGTCGCGGAACGAACGGCACGATTCGTTTCCTCGCTTTCTGAGTGGGCACCGCATCTTTCAGCATTTGACAGTTAATGGCCCGAACAATTGCAATTGGCGACATTCATGGGTGCGATTTCGCGCTGGCAGCTCTGCTGACTGCTGTCGCTCCCAACCGACAGGATACCGTCATCACCTTGGGGGACTTGGTCGACCGAGGTCCGAACACCTTCGGCGTGATCGAAATCCTCCTCGACCTGATGAATCGCTGCCAGCTGGTGCCGCTGATCGGCAACCATGAAATCATGATGTTCAGCGCGCTCGAGAACCGGCGTCAAATGGACTTCTGGCTGCAACATGGCGGCGTCGCCACCTTAGCCAGCTACGGAAACAACCCTGCCAACATCCCCGCGGCCCACCGTTCCTTTCTCGGGCACTGTCTCCGCCACCACGAGACGGAGACGCACCTCTTCGTCCATGCCAACTACGACTGGCAACTGCCGCTCGAAGAACAACCTGACCAGATTCTGTTCTGGCAGCACATTTACGATGATGTTCCCCCGCCGCATGCCTCGGGGAAAACGGCGGTGATCGGTCACACCCCACAGTATGAAGGACGAGTCCGAAACCTGGGACATGCCGTCCTCATCGACACCTATTGCTACGGCAACCAGTGGCTGACCGCTCTCGACGTCGAGACCCGCCAGATATGGCAGGCGAACAATCGCGGCGAAATCCGCGAAGGCGAATTCCCCAGCCGGGAATTTCGCTAACCTCCACCCAACTCAGCCCGCTTTTCTGCGCACGACTGGCTCGGGCACCGCCGCCCCGTGCGGAGGAGCTCCCTCGACGCTGCGGATCACGCCCCAACTCCGCTCGTCACGCTCAAACTCGACCTCGTCGCTCAGCGGCTGCAGCCGTTTGCGACCAATCAAATCGACCCGCCCCGATCGGTCGACTCGGTAAACCAAATCGCTCCACCGCACGCGACTCTGCCACCTTGCGCCGACGTCAGCAGCGATCATCACTGCGGCATTGATCGGCCATGCCCAACAATCCCAGCGTCTCGCGATTCGATTGAACCGCGAGTCCTCGGCATACTGTTTTCCCAGCTGCCCGCGCACGATCCCCGCCATCACATTCAAACAATAAATCAGGACCGCTCCTGCCAACCAACCCCAGCGAATCCCGTCCGCACCAGCCAGCGATCCGAGCCCGCCGACCAGCAACCCCCAGAAGCCGAGCTGCAAGGCGACTGAAGCGACCCAGACCCAGCGACTGACAAGTGGCTTGCTCCCCTGAAACGAACGCCACCAGCGAACGAGCGTGCGGCGCAATCCTCGCGAATCGGTCTCGACCTGCCGCACGCCCACGCTTCGCGGCTCAAAGACAACGCGCTCACCGTTCAGGCACAGAGCCTGCTGCGCGGACCACCTTTCCGAGAAGGCCGTGGCCCATACCTGGGGCAAACCGACAGCCTCCAGCCGATCGACCCGCACCGCCCAGCTTCCCCACAACCCAGGCGCGTACTTCGCCCCGAACCAACTCGCCAGCGAGTTGCTGATCGAACATTGCAGGTTGCTGTAGAACGACTCTTTTCTAGGTACCGACCAGACTGCTCCAGTGACCGCCGCCACTCCCGAGTCGTACAGCCGTCCGCAGAGCCAGCGCAACCACTGTCGCCGCACCAGCAAGTCGCTATCGAGAAAGGCGACCACTCGGGCGTTGCCTGGCAAATGCCGCAAAGCCGTGCGGAGCTGATGAACTTTCTGGCTGCAATGCTCTGCCGGCCCGGAGAAAATCAGCCCGATTCGCGTCAAGCGATGCTCCTGCATCAGATTGCGAATCACCCGCACAGCGGTATCCTGTTCGTTTTCAACGACGAACAACACTTCGAAATTGGGATGTTCCTGTTCCAACAGCGCCTGGCAATGTCGGCGAAATCCCGGCCCCGCTCCGCGGCATGGAACGACCACGACGGCTTTCAGCTCCGGTGGGAGATCCGTCGGCAACTGGTCACGCCTGCGTCGGGCAAACCGCCGCGATTCAATCACGTTGATCAAGTTCAGTCCCGCTGCAGCCAGGGACATGCCACCCAAGACCGGCAGGAGCCAATTGAGAATTTCAATCATGCCTGCAACTAAACTTTCCTCACTGACTTGGTCGAACAAACCTGAGGGGCAATTTGGTTGAAGCGTAATGATTACTCCAACCCTGCCAACATCGAATCGAATTGGCCGGTAGATTGAGAAATTTGCGGTCGTTCCCCCGATTTTGTCCAGCTTAAAACATGAGCAGTTTCGTCTTGGCAACCGATCGGCCATTTGTTAACTTACCCGCCGCCAAGACACTGCTGGCAGTTTGACTGATGGCTGATGCTGTCACTTGAAACCATCGCGGCATTCAGGCAGGAAGCCTGCAACCGACCGCTCTAAGACCACAGTACCCGCGGTGAGACCGCTGCTGCCGATCCCCTCAGGTTCGGCGGGGAGCAGCCAACCCCGGAAATCGAGGCGACAACAGATTGAGGCGATGAAATCAGCGGTGAGTTGCCGTCCAGGTTACCCGAGAACTTAACTCGTATGGCAACCGGGCCCAGGCCGCAAATCGAAAATGCTGGTCTGGTCGAAAATGCTGGTCTGGCACGATCGACCCGGTTGATTCATCGCTTTTGACTCGACGACAAGTTAGCAAAGGATGCCACTGAATGCCGTCAGGAAACGAACTGCTTAACGGAGCCCACATCCGCTGGATGATTCGCCGCGACATGCCAGAGGTGCTGAACATCGAGGCCCAGAGCTTTGAGTTCCCCTGGTCGGAGGACGACTTTATCCGATGTCTCCGTCAACGAAACTGCATCGGAATGGTGGCTGAATGCGATGAGCAAGTTGTCGGGTTCATGATTTATGAGTTGAACCGCAACGTACTCCACGTGCTGAATTTTGCTGTCCGGTCGGACTTCCGCCGCCGCGGTCTCGGCACCCAGATGCTCGACAAACTCGTCGGCAAACTCTCCCAGCAAAGACGCACGCGAATCGACTTGGAGGTCCGCGAGTCGAATCTGGCCGCCCAGTTGTTTTTCCGCCGTTCCGGCTTTCGGGCAATCACCGTATTGCGGGACTTCTACGAAGATACCACTGAATCGGCCTATGTCATGAGCTACGCTCTCGACACCGAAGAAGTCCAGGAACCGGTCAATCGCATCAGCCGCATGGCGGGCTGAGTCTTTGCCACCTGTCGAGAGGCAGGCGCTGGGACAGGGCGGAGTTGGAACAGACTGAGAGGCCGGCTAACCTTTCAAGTTTGCCCGCAATCCCCCCGCACGCGCGATCAGGGAACGTTCGACAGCGGCTTCCGAAAATCCTGTTGCCAACAGGGTCACGACTGGTTCGCCGCGGGCGATCACGTTGCCCATGGGTGGAATATCGGCGAGCCGTCCGGCCGCTCGCTCTCTTCGCAGCCACTCGCTCTGAGTCCGGTCGATCATCAGCGGCCGATCTTCCGGCCAAAACAAAACTGCTTTGCCGAATACAGTTGCGTTGCTCGAGCCGCTCGCTTCACAAGTTGCGGAGCTTCCGATCGACCCGGGGTAGAAAGGAGGAGTGGCGGCGCGCGCGACAGGCCAACCTACACCCTCTGCGAACTCGGTCGCTTGCAGTCCAACCAAACTGCCGCGCGGTGTGGCCAGTTCCCACAACTCCCCGCTGGCCGTGATCCGCGGATTGATTTCGATCGGGCAAAGTTCATCGCCGATCGCCATCAGATCGATACCGATGACGCCACGGCCACCGAGTTCCACCAGCCCTCGGCCAATCGTCTCCAACTGGTCGGCCTGACTGGCTGAAATCGGCAAGGGGCCGATGGCTCCACAGTACTGATAATCCTTTGCCCCGAACTCGCGGCGACCGCAGAGCTGCCGAAAAAAGCCCAAGCAGCTTGCCTGTCCCCTGGTCAGGAAAAATAGCGCACTGGAGGCCAACCCGCGTTGCAGCTCCTGGAGAAATTCCGAACCGGCAGCGTTCCCCTCCTGAGCAATCCAATCGGCTACTGCTTTGGAATCGAGTAGCCGGACGCCCTGACCGCCAGAGCTGTCAGCGCGTTTCAGGAGCCATTGCTTTGCCGGATCCTGAGGTGGCGGTTCCTTCGATCGCTCGCCTCGACCGGCGGAACGATGCTGTGGCACGCGAATCCCCGCAGCGGCAAAAACAGCAGTCCATCGCTCGGGATCGCGCAGGGCGGCACAGGACTCGGCGGAAAGATTCCACAACGGAGCCCGCTCGCGCAATGCGGCGACGAGGTTGGGCTGCGTTTCAAATCCCCCGCCAATCAGGATCGCGTCAGGGCGCAAGCCTTCGGCCGCTTCAGGAATCTCCGCCCAGCCTCCAACGCGGACGACTTCACCGGCTTCGGTCGCGTCGACATCGGCAAAAAAGTCGATCCCTGCCGACTGCATTCCCGTCCGCTGCGCACTTTGCAGGAGCCATCTCACAGACGGCCCCACGACGACTAATCGATTCAAGCCTATCTCCCATCTGGTTGGCAGCCCGCCCTTGGTCTGCTAATTTAGCAGCCTCACTCAACCGTTGTTTTCACCATTATTGAATCAGGAGATTTCCATGTCGATGTTCATCGGCGAAGCCCTCGCGGGAGACGGAAACGAAATCGCTCATATCGACTTGCTAATCGGGAGCAAGTCCGGGCCCGTCGGCACGGCTTTTGCCAACGCCTTGGCCACCCAAAGCGAAGGACACACCAACCTGCTGGCCGTTTTGACCCCCAATCTCGCTGTCAAGCCAGCTACCGTGATGATCACCAAGGTCACCATCAAGGGGATGAAGCAGGCGGTTCAGATGTTCGGCCCGGCTCAGGCAGCCGTTGCCAAAGCGGTCGCCGACAGTGTCTCCGACGGGGTCATCCCGAAGAACCAGACCGAAGACCTCGTCATCGTCTGCGGTGTGTTCATTCACCCCGCCGCCAGCGATGACAAGAAGATCTATCAGTACAATTACGACGCCACCAAGGCCGCCATCGTCAATGCGATGGGCAACAAGCCTTCCGTCGATGAAATGATCGCCGGCAAGGAAAAGGCAGTCCATCCGTTCCGCGGTTTCTAAGCATCCGCCGCCCCTGGCTTGGAGTTCCGAAGTCCGCTCGAGTTGGGCGATTCTTCTCGCATGAATTCTTCAGGCTGGAGCTGAAATGGAAAAACTTGGCTGGTTGTGGCCCCACGGTCGCAGCCAGCCTTTTTCATTCCCCACGCGGGGCTTCGGTTCTTCGGGAATCTGATCTCCCCGAGCGGAGCGGCCAGGCCCCCTCGCTGCACTTTTCGAACGGCCCGATCGGCCCCCCCTCCCCCGTCATTCCTTCACACCTCCAGAGTGATTGCGCAAGCCCATGAGCAAGCCTAAAGTATTGCTGCAACTGGATGTTGACCCGCAGGCCAGTTCCTTCGATGCCTTTGTCGCGATTGACGCTGGTGTCGAACATCTTCTGCAGTATCCCAACGTCAATCGGGAAAATGTCATTTCGCTTGTCCACGGAGCCATCTTTACCCGGGGACCTGCCGACCTCAAAAACACCGCTCTGTTTTTCGGTGGCTCTGAAGCGAGCGCCGCAGAAAGCCTCTACCACATTGCCCGCCAGAGCTTCTTCGGGCCCTTGCGCGTCTCGGTGATGTGCGACCCGAACGGAGCGAATACAACCGCCGCCGCTGCGGTCCTCTCGATCGAGAAGCACCTGCCCCTGGCCGGAGTGAACCTCTGCGTGCTCGGTGGAACCGGACCGGTCGGTTCGCGCGTGGCCCGTATCGCCGCCAGCCAGGGGGCCGTGGTCCGCATCTGCTCGCGGTCGCTCGAGCGGGCCCGATCGACCGCCGAGGCGATTCTTGCGGCTTACCCCCAAGCCCGCGTCGAGTCCTTCGAATTCCTCGCGGAGGCCGATGTCGCCCGAGCCGCCGCTGGCTTCGATGTCCTTGTCGCCGCTGGTGCTGCCGGAGCCACCTTCACTCTCCCCGACTGGCTGGACCACGTCCCAGGCATCAAAGTTGCCATCGATTTGAATGCGGTCCCACCGGTCGGGTTGCTCGGGATCGAACCTCGCGATGAGGGCGCGATCCGCTCGGGTCTGATCTGCTATGGCGCCCTCGGTGTTGGCGGCCTGAAGATGAAAATCCACAAGGCTTGCCTCAAGCAGCTGTTCGAATCCAATGAACGCTGCTTTAACACTGCCGAAATCTTTGAGTTCGGCCGGTATCTCGTCAACAACGCCTGATCGAGCAGCGGAAAAACGGTCAGCCCGCGATTTTCCCCGCCTCTTCGCCCCATCCTCCCGTTCGGATTGGGGAAACTCCCCCGGCATCCCCCTGCCCCGCCGACAGGCCTTGGGGGGAACTCCGCCCCAGCCGCGCCCGGGCCTGGGAGATCGGCGTTAAACTGAGAACCTGTCTTGCGCAGGCAACTCCTCTCTTCTCGGGTTTTCCTCAGGGCTACCAACATGCTCACTCGCCGTTCGCTGCTCGCCACCCTGGCTACCGCCGGTATCGGAACGCCGACTTTTCACCGCGCTCTGGTTCATGTCGCCGCAGGGCAAGCGCAAATCACGCCTGAGATGATCGCGCAAGCCTCGTGGATCAGCGGTATTACGCTGACGCCGGATGAGCAGCAGAAGATTGCCCAAAAAGCGCAACTCAACTCCATCGCGCTCGATCAATTGCGCAAGTTTCCGCTGGACCACACGTTTCCACCAGCGACCCAGTTTCAAACGTGGGCCGCACCAGGAACGCCGCCCGCCACGCCGACCCGCGACGCGCACTATGCCAACCCAGCGGCACTCAATCGCCCCGCCTCGGATGAAGATCTCTGCTTCCTCCCCGTCTCGGAATTGTCCGAGCTGGTCAGGACGCGACAAATCACCAGCGTGGAATTGACGGAGCGTTACCTCGGTCGGCTGAAAAAGTACGATCCGCTGCTGCGCTGTGTCGTCAACCTGACCGAGGAACTCGCTCTTCGCCAAGCCACTCAAGCTGATCGCGAGATCGCCGCCGGGCAATATCGCGGACCGCTCCATGGAATCCCCTGGGGCGCGAAAGACCTGATCGCCATTCCTGATTATCCAACCACTTGGGGGATTCCCGTGCATCGCGATCGCGTCCTCAATGAAACCGCCACGATTGCCGCCCGGTTGCAGTCCGCGGGAGCCGTGCTGATCGCGAAATTGTCGCTCGGTGCCATCGCGATGGGAGACCAGTGGTTCGGACAGATGACCCGCAATCCGTGGAATCCACGGAATGGTTCGAGTGGTTCGAGTGCTGGCTCTGCGGCCGCGACTGCCGCCGGTTGTGCCGGCTTTGCAATCGGCACCGAAACCTTGGGTAGCATCCTCTCTCCATCGATTCGCTGCGGCACCACCGGACTGCGACCGACTTTCGGCAGAGTCAGTCGACAGGGGTGCATGCCCCTCGCCTGGTCCATGGACAAAGTCGGACCGATCTGCCGCAGCGTGGAAGATTGCGCCGTCGTTTTCGGGGCGATTCATGGTGCCGATGGGCACGATCCGACGGCCGTCGACCGCCCCTTCCACTGGCCTGCTCAGGTTGATTTGAGACACATCCGGATTGGAGTGCTCCGCCGTGATAATCAGGACGAACTCCGCGAAGAAGAGCGGATCCTCAAGGACCTCGGATGCCAACTCGTCCCCATCGAGCTGCCTAAAGACTATCCCCTGCGGGCCCTGACACAGGCGATTGACATCGAAGCCGCCGAGATCTTTCAAGACCTGCTCTTCGCCGGGAAAACGGAACACTGGAACGACTGGACCGATATTTTCCGCGCGGCCCACTACGTCTCCGCGATCGACTACCTCAAATTGATGCGGGTCCGCCGCAAGCTGATGGCGGAAATGGAAAACCTGATGAAACAGGTTGACGTCCTGTTCAACTGCAATGACCTTCTGCACACCAACCTCAGCGGACACCCCTCGATTGTCCTGCCGTGGAAAATTGCCCAGCGGTCGGAGTCCCAACGGCCCGTTCCCGCAACGTTCACGGGGCATCTCTTTGACGAAGCGAGACTTTGCGCCGTCGCTCACGCCTTTCAACTTCAAGTCCAAGGCCACCTCCAGCGCCCACCTCTCGACGCGTTTCTGGCCCAATTCGAAGCCGGTACGCTGGACGCCAAACCGGAGTCCGCAGCTCCGGCTGACGGTGGAACCGCTCCCACCCCGGCCGCCCCGGGGAAACAGGGCGGCTAAGCCGCTCGCGAGCCTTCGCCAGCCCGCCCCTGCTTGAGCCTGAGCAACCTGCGCCAGCGACCGTTCGGCTGCCACAACCTGGCATAGTAAGGCAATTAATTTTCCGCTAACATCGATCGCGCGGAAACGCGGCTGGCCTGCACACGGACCCTAGACTCTGCCGGGCCCCTCCCATCCGCGGCCTGCCGTTCATCGCACGCTCGAACCAAAGTCCGACTGGCGGTGTAGCTTTGCCGTGCAGCTTTGCCGTGCAG
>Ga0315904_10003219_pt1 | contig 24304 bp, 4 predicted proteins | sample LakEriMetagenome_6_FD_203529 | JGI IMG/M metagenome (GOLD analysis project Ga0315904, IMG submission 203529) | Freshwater fungal communities from buoy surface, Lake Erie, Ohio, United States - Buoy 12 MA120 | ecosystem: Environmental > Aquatic > Freshwater > Lake | place: USA: Lake Erie, Ohio... | reverse complement strand
ATGCTTGGAGAAGAGGCTAAGGGTAAGAAGTTCAAAACCTATGTGGCTGATCTATCTAAGAAAGAGAACAAGCAGAACAAAAAGCTTGATAAAGCAACGCAGATGTTAGAAGACTTTGAGGTGAGCAGTCCTATAGATAAAATGACACTTAACTCTTTGCAATACACTATGTTAGGAGCTAATCAAAAACTCAAAGAACTTGCAGATAAGAAGATGACTGCTGCATCCTTGCAGAATGCCATCAATGATACAGCTGAAGAAATGGGATTGGTTGCTGATGATTTGGCTAGAGGTAAGATGAAGGTAGACAAAGAGGCATTCAAAGAAACAGCTCAAGATGGTAAGAAACTGAAGACAGTAAAGGCTCTTCCCACTGTACCTAAGGGACAGACAAAAGGTGATGTATTCTATGGAGGTGTAACTCAAGCAGATTTTGAGGCAATGAAGGCTAGAAATCCTTGGTACAATTGGGAAGACTTTGATCCTTCTAGTGAGAGCGATGTTGAAGATTTCCAAATGGCGTTTAATAGAGAAGCTGAGAAACTAGGTGTTCCCACTCGTTTGAGAGTGGATGGTGACTTTGGTAGACAAACTGCAAGCGCTGCGTCTTTATACTCAACAGATGCTGCTAAAACTACACCCACTACTTCTACAAAGGATGAACTTGTTCCAGTACTGCCTTCAATGGAAACTTATGTTCCACCTACAGGTCTTAGGAAGTCATTTGATGTGACACCCAATTACAAAAGGTCTCAAGTACTTGATGCTATAGGAGCAGCACTTCCATATGTTGTACGCCCAGATCAGGAGGACCTTGATCCAAGACAGTTGATTGGTGAGATGTACGCATTGGCTACCAATCAGTTAGAACCTGTACAGGCTCAAACCATGCAGCCTCAATTATCCACACCTTATGATATATCTCTACAGGATATATTAAATGAGAATGAGGCTACCTTCAGATCACAGCAAAGAATGTTGGGATACAATCCTGCTGCTCAATCTATGTTGAACGCTCAGAAATACCAGGCTAACCAAAAAGTGCTAGGTGAGCAGTTTAGATTGAACCAGGCTGAGAAGCAACGTGTGTATGAGCAAAACAGAAATCTTCTAAACCAGTTCGGTTTACAAAATCTAGCTATTTTAGATAGGCAATACGAAAGACAAGAGAAGGCTAAATCTATTACAAAAGGAACTAATATAGAAGCACTGAAATCTATTGGTGATAAATTTATGCGTAACCAATTGGAAAACAGAACATTAGCTACTGCACAAAATCTATACGGTTTCCGTTTTGATCCTCGTTTCAGAGCATTTAATGTCAACGCACCCTTCCAACCTCAGATACCTACAGTGTACACGGGAAGTGGAGACTTAACTCCTGTAGATAGAATGGGCACACCTATACCTCCTATAAGTCAAAATACAGCTCCAATTAACAGACAGGTTCCTATTGCTCCTCCACAGTCTGCGTCTCAAACTACCCCACCTGCGTATGTAGAGAATCTGTTTCCAGAGATGGATAACAGAATGCTTACCCCTGAAGAGATAAAAGAAATGTATCGTACGTCTGGTAAAGATGGTAAAAAGGTGAACAAGAAAAAGGGTATAAATAGTTCAGTTGTAAAAGCTTTTAAAAATCTCTAACTAACTCAGTTATAGCGAATTACCAGAATTCGTTATACCTCTTGGAAAATCTAATTATTCATATTACATTTGCTAACTTGATATGCCATGGCTTCATTTACCGACATAATACCCCAGTTTAACCCGTACGTGCAGCAGTTGCCTGTAGAGGCAATGATGATGGTGGGTATGGAAAAGCAAAAGCGCTATGATGAGGGCATCCAAAAGATTCAGTCTCAGATAGATAAGATTGGTGGTCTTGAGATTTTGCCTGATGTTGATAAAGCTTATTTGCAATCCAAACTCAACGAACTAGGTAATAACCTCAAGACGGTGGCTGCAGGTGACTTCTCTAATTTTCAATTAGTAACCTCTGTAGGGGGAATGATTGGTCAAATAGGACAAGATCCTAAAATTAGAGCAGCTGTTCAATCAACTGCTCAAGATAAAGCAGAACTTGCTAGAATTCAAAAGGATAAAGAAAGTGGTAAGTTCAATCCTGCAAACGCTGATCGCTATTACAGAAGACGTCAGAATTGGCTCTATAGTAGTGAACCAGGTCAATCTTTAACTGCATCCTATATGACACCAGTGGATGTGTGGGGAAAGATAAAGGATGTTGCAGCATCTGTGGGTCTTGATTCTACCTCTGTTCAGCAGCTCTTTAAAACAGATGCAAACGGAAATCCTGTATATAAGCAGGATGAGAATGGCAACATGGTATTAGACTGGAACCCGATAATGGTGGAGAAAACATTAAAGGGTAAGGATGCTAATAAAATATTAGGAGCTATCCAAACTGCACTAGGACCCGCTGAGTATGAACAACTTGCAATAGACGGTGAATATTTAAATCGAGGTAAAAGTGTAACCGCTCTGAGGGATGACATTATAAGAACATCTAAACCTCAGCTTGATTTTATTGACAGCAAATTATTAAACATAAAGGCTGCTCTAGTAAACGAAGAAAGCAAGAATGATAGAGATGATGCTAAAATTCAATCTCTTTCAGAACAGTTACAATACTTTGACAGACTTAAATCATCTGTTGAATCTTCTAGAGACAAAAGCTTAAGTGTTGTTGCTACAGATCCTGACTATGTGCGTGGACGTCTGTATACAAATAACTATCTTGTAGATATATCCAAAAGACTATCTTCCCAAGATGTAGACACTAAGCACACTGTAAGTCCTATGTGGACTGTCACAATGGACCAAAACAGGTTCAATAGAGATATCCAAAGAGACAAGATTGCAGACTATCATTGGTCTGAAGAACAGAAAAGAAAAGACAGAGAGTTTGAGTATGACAAAGAGATGAAGGCTCTTGAGATGTTCTATAAGTATGGCGTGAAACTACCTGGACTTAAACTCCCAACTGCTGGTCCTGGTGATTTTGTAAGAGAACCTATTGATACATCTCTTGGGGAAGGCACTGCTAAAGCTATGGTTGAAGATAGTTATGCAGCTAATGTACAAACTCTGAACCAAACTAACTACCAACTAACACTTGAATACTTTAAAAGTATAAATCCTAAGAAGCCTGATGAATCTGATTCCCAGTACGAAAACAGAATGAAACAGGCAATCTATTCATATGCAAAGGCAAATCGTGAGGTGGTAGATCCTACATCTGGTGATATAAATACATTTACAGCAAGGTTTGCTGCTAAACAACTTGAAGCCTGGAAAAAAAATAAGAATGGTGTACCTGTCACACTAAGAGGACTGGTGGAACAACAAGATGTTCTTTCAAAGGATCTATCTTTGCAAAAAGGTAGAATAGAAGATATAAGAAAAACTGCAATAGAGCAAGCAAAACAACAAGGATTAAAGGTTCCTACACAAGAAGAAATTAATCAGAACATTAAACCTGGAGAAATTATTCTTGATGATGGCACTGGTAAAAATCTTTCCAGGGCTGACATTATGGATTTTATTGATGTAATGCCTTCAGCTTTTAATGTTTATGGAACCACCTTCACTAGTAGAGAACAAGAAGAAAGAGCTCGACAAGCTAGTTTACGTTTAAAGGCTAGGTTTGGAGATGCTATGTATGGAAAGCTGATAAATGCCATATACACATCAGGAATAGAAGGAGGTATATCAGCACATCCGCTTATTAGAAATGCTGCATCTTATCTATCTACATCTAACTACAGGGAGCTTGCTAAGATTGAATCTAAGATGTATCTTGATAAAGGGTATATCAAACAAGGGGTAACAACCCCTGTTCCAAAAGGAGACATGAAAACTGAAGATTATAAGAATCGCATATCTTCAGTGATTGGTAAATACGGAGCAAACATTAACGAAATTCCTGGTTTTAATGAAGAGGATATGCAAGCTGCTCTACTTGGAGAGGGTGCTGCTGGAATTAAAGTGACCTCTACACCAGGACCCACTGCTTATTCTCCATCTTCTCACGTTCTTAAAATAACAGGCAAGAATGGAAAAACTTATGGTGTGCAAATAGATAGTAATGATTATGAATTTTTAATTGGTAAACAAGCTCCTGGAAATGTTCCTATGCCAAAGGTGTTAGAACAAATCAATCACTATAAAACATCTAATTTAAGTGGGTCCTCTAACTCTGATGGAACTAGATGGTTTAATGATTCTGATTTTACCAACTTAAATATTCCAGGTGTTACAGCTACAGGAGAATTAGATGAGGATGCTCAAGATCCTAATAAGCTGTGGTTTAAAATTTACTTACACGACAATGCAGGAAATGTAGAACCTATAGTCTATCCCACTCCCTTTTTTAAAGTGAGTCCTGCAGATGGAAAAATAAACATGCAGTTGGATTATCTTCCTAGTGGAATTAATTCAACAGTTATTCAACAAATTAGAAAGAAGAGATAATAATGGCAGACGAGCAACAACCCATAAAGCCTGTAAATCTACCCTTTACTCCTCCTGATTTAGTTGGTGAGTATAGGAGCGCATATGCGTACAGTCCTAAAAAGGAGACTGCTGATTATCAAGATGTTTTTCAAAACTTGTTAAACACAGCAGCCCCTAAAACAGGAAGTGATTTTCCAGCGGTTCCCACTGCTGGTGTAGACTTTTCTGGTAGATACCCCCTGTATTTTCCTGGAAGGGATAATGAGGAGATGTATGCCCAGTCTCAAGGCACCTTTGACAAGATGTACAATGGTGTTGTTAAAATGGCTGGTAATGCTGGTGCCACATTCATTAATGGTACTGCAGGATTAGTTTATGGTATTTTTAAATCTGTCCAAGATCAGAAGTTCTCATCCTTTTATGACAACGAACTAACCAGATCTCTCAACGAATACACTACATCTCTAGAGGATACATACGCCCATTACAAAACAGAAAGAGAAAGAAACGGAAGCTGGTGGGAACCTGCTAACTTATTCACTGGTAACTTCTTATGGGATAATATTGTAAAGAACCTAGGATTTTCCATAGGTGCTTTTGCATCAGGTTTCGCATGGGGAGGAGCACTCAAAGCTCTTGGTGCCACTTCTCGTATCATGGGAGCTGGTGCAAAAATGGCCTCTAGAGCAGACGCTATCATATCTGAGGCCTCTATACTTCCTCAAGCAGAGAGGCTTGCTACAATTAATTCTCGTCTAAGTGGGCTAGCTGCTTCTGCACAGAAGAGTATTGGTCTTGGACTTATGCAAGCTGACAGAGCTATTGTTGCCACATTTGGTACTGCAGGTGAAGCAGGGTTGGAATCATTAAACAACTCCCAAGACTTCAGACAGCAGATGATTGATAATTTCAAGGCAACTCGTGGGTATGATCCCACACCTGCTGATTTACAAGAGATTAACAGACTTGCAGAAAGTGTAGGAAACTGGAGCTATCTAGGTAATAGTGCTCTCCTCACTGCAACAAACTATATCCAACTACCCAGAATATTTTCTTCTTCTTTCAAAAGTGATAAGGACATCTTAAATAAGGTGGCTTTTAAAGAGGGTAAGTATGTGTCCACTCTTCCAGAAAAAGGGTTTGGAAAGCGTCTGTATGGAGCGGGTAAAGCTGCATCCTTGTTATTCAATACAGCTGAGGCTTTTGAAGAGGGTGCTCAGTATGCTATTCAAACAGGTACACAAAACTACTTCTCTAAAAAAGCAAAAGGTGAAAAGCCTTCAGTTACAGATGATGCTATATTTTTTGGTCTGAACGAGGCCCTCACCACCGATGAGGGATTATTAAATGTATTCACTGGTGGATTTGCAGGAGCATTACAATCTGCTGGTTTTGTAGGTGTTAAGGGTGGTCTTCCTGTATTTGGTAAAACTGGTAAGATTGGAGAAAGAGGTGTGTTTGGTTTTGGTGGAGAACAGGGTAAACTGAGAGATGAAGCTGTTACAGCATTAAACAACTCTTTGATTAAGGATAAGATGAAGAGCGCCTATTCTAATCTAAAGGCTGCTGAAATCATTCAAGAGGAAAGAGAAGCTGCTATTAGAAGAGGTGATATATTGGAAGCCAAGGACTTAGAGTTTGACTATGCTCACACCTTTATTGAAACTCGTCTAAAGTATAGAGCTAAAGAAGCTGTTGATTATGAAATAAATGACCTGAGGAACCAGGCGTTAAGTGATGGAGGGTTTCTTAAACTCCAACAGGAGGGATATGCTGCACCCACTGACACTCAGCCATCTTTTATTAAGAGACTTGATAACCTGCAGGCACATGCAAATGTAGCTGCTAAGTTAGATGGTGACCTTAAAATTAAGTATGGGGGTGTAGTAGGACCTAATGGAGAACGTACATACACAGATGATGTAATCAGCAAGATGGTATATGCTGGTTCTAAGATAGCTAACTACGACCAACGTATAAGCGATGTAAATCAAACACTTGGTCTCTCAGGTGTAAACACTAGTGAAATCTTAGAATCTGTAGGAACTGATGGTAAACCTAGTGAAGAAGCTATTAAAGATTTAGCTGAACAAATAAACACCAAGCCTGGACTAACTGACGATGAGAGAGAAGATCTCAAGACAAATGCTAAGGATTTGACTGAGATGGCAATGCGTAAAAAAGCATTCATTGATGAGTATAACGACATAAAGTTAAACCCAGCTAAGTATAAAACTGGACCTGCTAAAGCTCCAGAAGGAACCAAAGATAAAGGTGCTGTAACTGTTGACACTCAGAAAGGAGAAATCAAATTTGAAACAGGAAAGGAATACTACATCGGTGTACCTGTAAAAAGAACCAAGAAGGGAGTGAAGCATGAGATGTTCTCTCGTTTCATTGTTCTTGGTGAAAGTCCTGATGGTAAATTGGTCCTTCAGGTGAGCAGTCGTGACCCTAAAGAAGATGGTGAGATATTTACAGTGAAGAAAGATTTCTTTGATGGACAAGACATTGAAGAAATTAGTGCTGTTGAAAACAAACCTAATGCCAAGTTTTACACTGAGGTGGCTGGTAATGTATTCACTTATCAATTAGGTAGGGGTAAAACTGTACAGGGAAATGTACGATATGAGGGTAAGACAGGCAAGCTTGTGTTTGTTACATTAGATGGTAAGAAGAAGTATAATGTAACAAGAGACATGTTTGTGGTTAAGGAAGGGTATGAGGTGGCTAAGATTTATTCTGAAGAAGAGCTATCTGACCGAGCTAAAGAAGCATTAACTGCAAAGGTGGGAGAAGATGAACTCTCTTCTTTATACGCTGAAAGAGACGCTATCCTGGCTGAAGCAGTTCAAAAAGTTACTGCTGCTAGGGAGGAAGTAGATAAAAAGCTTGAAGATGCTAGAGCCACTTTACAGAAAGCTGATGAAGAGATTAAGAAGATAACCACTACTAAAAAGGGTGAGCCCAAAAAACAAATATCTAAAGCTCAGAGGAAAGTATTAGAGAACCTGAGAAGAACATATATTGGTACAGAGGATGCTATCAAGAAATTAGAAGAGGAAAGAGATGAGCTTGAGCAAACCAGAGACTATCTAAAGAGCTTATACGACCAGAGAGAAAATCTGCCTGACACCTTTGATGAAGCTATCAAGGATTTAAAGGCTATGATTAATGATACTGGTGAGGTTATTAAAACCAGTGTTGAGTCCCTCGATAGTGGATACAAGCTACTTGAGAGTATAGATAGTGCCATCCAAACAGCTATGTCTCTTCTCAATGATTATATTACACGTCTAAGAGAAGAGAATCCAAATCTTCCTTTATATCTAGAAGATCTTCAGAATAGAATAGAGCCCTATCTTGGTGAGCAGGGAGCTAAAAACTATATACAGGAGAAGCTTGGGTTGACAGAAACTGTCATGGAACTGGAGGACCAGATTAGTGAGTTTGCTGAAGAGTTGAAGATTCCTGATATGACCAAAAGAGCTGAGAAGCTTGAGGCTGACATAAAGGATATTCAAGAAGGGTTGGAGAAAATCCTAAGCGAAAGAGAACCTAAACTAGAAGCATTACAAGCATTAGAAAAGACTGCTGAAGAGTACAGAAAAAGAGTGGCTGAAGAAGAACAAATTGCTCGTAATCAAAAACTTATAAAGCGTTTCTTAAAGACAGCAGATGATGGGGTTCAAACAGAAATGTACGAGTATGACTATGAACCCGATCCTAAGAAACCTGATCTGTATGTAGTGACAGGAACCACTGCTCCTAGTGAGAAGTTTGCAGGAGGACCATTAGCAGACCATCACGTAAGAGCTAACAGGTTTGCAGCTAACATGGACAAGATGCCTAACAGAGAAAATCTGCGTGGTATCATTGTCACTTCTAAAAATGAAGGTGGCATACTTCCTGGCTTAACACAGTTCTTAAAAGACAAAGGTGACCAAACTGCAGACACCGATCCTAAGGAAACAATTGCACTGGTTATTGTAGAGATAGATCCTGACGATGAGTCAGTAAAACGCTTAGTGGGTATTGATGGTAAACCCTTAGCCTCTAAAGATTTAAACGCTGCTATATTCCAAGTATTTCCTAATGCTGAACTTAAGTGGTCAAACAACGACTCTATGTTCAGAAAGGACACTCCAACTGAAGTGGTGGAAGAACTCACCAAGCAGTATGATGAGTGGAGAACACAAACATTAAATAACCCATCCACAGATACATACAGTATTGATGCGTCGTTTGGTATTCCTGAGGTGGTTGGTGAGCTAGATGAAAAGAATAACTTTGTTCCTACAGAAGACGCTGTTACATCTGTACAAGATGCAGGGCTTATCACTAACGAAGATCTAGTTAATAGGGCTGTTGTAGAAATTCCTACATCTGAAGGAGCACTGGACAATGGTTCTGTGTCTTTCTCTAAACCATTAGGTAAACCGTTTCTTATTCTAAAGAACGGTTATGTCAAACTAAAGAATCGTCTTCTTACTAAACAAGAGGCTGCTACAGTTTACCAAGCTATTGAGCGTTTAGTAACAGCAGTTCATGAGAATGAGGATGGTATAGACTCTGATGATGCTCAGCGTATGCTAAGTTATCTAAGATCTATTGTCTATTGGGGTGTACCTAAAGACAATAAGCCTAGAGGTCAGAACAGTGTATTCTTTTTAGAAGAAGATGTAGAAGGACCATTTAAAAGATTCACTCTAAACATTGGTGCAAAAGATTATAACATCCCATTCACCCCAACAGCAGTTAGGGCTAAGAAGGATGAGATTATAAGTTTGTTAGAGGGGTTATACAATAACATCAACTCTAAACTAGTTGACACTAAATGGAGTCAACCATTCACTGAGGTGCTGTCAATTAGCCCACAAGGGGAGATGACCACTAGAGAGTGGCCAAATTACCAGTCCTATCTACTTTCCAACAGACTGCCTGGAGCATCTGGTCAACTGGATGGAGAAGCTAGAAACTCCAAGGAACTTCCCCTGTACACTCAAATGAGACCCCTTAGGGACACTGATGATGTAAATAGAAAGGGCATCTACTTTATTGTAGACCATGGTCAGGATAAGTTCAAGTATGAGAAAACTTCCACTACCAAGAAAAAGAAAATAAAGCCTGGTAAACTTGGAGAGAAGGAAGAAAAAGGAGAGAAAAAAGAGAAACAATATAGAGTGGCTCCTCCTGGTAAATTTATCCTAGATGGAGAAACACTTAACATCTTTACCACTGCTCCTAGTGAAAAGTATCCCAAGGGTAGAAAAATCTACTTTGTTGCTAACAGAGAGCTCATCCTTAAGAAGGATGTAAAGAATGGTATTAAGACAGCTTTTGGAGTGGGTGATGCTCAAACTATTCAAGAGGAGTTGATTAGTAAAGGGATGACCAAAGAGGAAACTCTGGCTCAATTTAGAGGTAACATCTTTAACGCTATTAAAGGAGAACTCGTTGCTAAGAAAGACATTAGCTCTGATACAGAGACTGTTATAGAAGATGATACAGATGAAATGAGTGAAGATGTAGCTAGCTCACTCTTTGGTGTTAAACCAAAAGCAAAGAAAGAGGAAGAGGAAGAAGAAGAAATAGAAATAGAAGAGGAAACAGAAGAGGAAAATGGTGACGACACTTTTGGAGACTTCAATATAGAAGATGATGATGATTTGAAAGATGACATTGATAGCATGGATGATGATGTTCCTTTCCGTTTAATCATTGAGGAGCAGGTGAAAAAGTTTGAAGGAGAGAACTGGAAGAAAGCTGAAGCATGGCTTTCTAAGTATTTCTCTAACATTCCTGTATATCGTGTTAAGAATGTTTTACAGTCTACTAACGGTGTTCAAGCCTGGGGTATGTTCAAAGATGGTGCAATATACATCTATGGAAATGCTGAGGTGGGCACCGTTTACCATGAAGTGTTCCATGCTGTCTGGAGGATGTTCTCTGATCCTGAGGAGCGTCAGGCTATTATAAATGAACTTAGATCCAGAAAGGGCACCTTCTATGACAGAAAACTTGGAGAAGATGTTTCCTACACTACAGCCACTGAAAGACAGTTAGAAGAAGCACTGGCTGAGGAGTTTAGGGATTATGTACAGAAGGGTAAAATTCCTGCCAGACCTACACAAGGTAAAAACTTTATACAAAGACTTTTTGCTGATCTTGTTAACTTTATTAAGGAGTTCTTTACAGGAGAGAAAGCAGCAGTGAACACTGCTAATCTGTTTGAAAAAATCAATACAGGCTACTATAACACCTACTCACCCTATCACACTTCCCTGTCTTATGCCAAGATGGGAATAATTGATATTGAGGAGGCTATGGTGGATGATGGTGCAGCGCTTGACATAGCTAACTTTACAGGTCAAGAGGTGAATGACATCATGCAGGAAATGACCTACCAAACTCTTGGAAAGCTCATTAAGACAAACAAAAGCCTGTTTGAAGTTCCAAACCTAGACAGACAAGAGCTTTATGAAGAGTTGAGAGTGCAGATAAGACGCACAGTTACAAAGCTTTATAAAGCTAATCTGGACAACATCACCCTTGGTAAGTATAAGACAAAAGGTGAGCTTAATCAAGCTAAGAGAGAAATGGCTAAGTCTCTTAGCATGAGAAGGTCCATTATGAATGATGTCACTTGGAGTCAGCTAGTTAATAAACATGAGGAATATCTCAGAAAGTATTCTATTGAGTTTGATGAAAATGACGTCATCAATCTTACAGCAGATGAAAATACTGGAAAGGGAGAATATGATTCAGCAGATAAAATTGACCATTTTAAGAAAGCTAACGCTGCCATAAAGCTTATTCTTTCCACTGTTCCTTTGGTGAAAGAAAAGCAAACTGTATCTCCTAATGGCAGATCCACACTTAGTACGGAGTATATTCCCTCTTCTATTGGAGGACATACGTTACTGCCTACCATCGAAGTGTTCATTAAAATCATGAACCAAACCCATGATTCTGCCAACATTGAAGATATGTTGAACAGAATCAAACAGATGGCAAAAGGTGATCCTAATTATCGTACAGTATATACACGCCTTACAAGAAGGAACTTTACCACTCCTGGTATTGATTTGTCCAATCTTAAAGAGACACATGATGCAGACTTGTTAACTGCTCTGTGGACCACCTTTAAGAAACAAAATCCTGACGTAAAGAACCATTACATCCGTGATAATGGAGAGGTTCAGATAGGAGATGCTAATCTTGCTACAGCTGCTAGACAAGCTAAGCAGGAGCTCTTGAATGATATGGTAAAGGTGCTTAGAGGAAAGAATCCCTACTTCAAAGAAGATAAGGCAAAGCAAGCTTACATTGCTACCAAGGGTGCTATCAACAGAGTGGAACTGAACAACATGGAGGATAGGGTAAAGTTCCTGAGATCACTGGGGATTAAGTTTAAACTGGCTGATATCAAAAAGTTATCTAAAGAGAAACAAGAAATCTTTAGAGATGCTGTTGGTGGCTTGAAAACCAGTTTAAAGAAAGCTGACAGGGTTTCATCCATTAATAGCAAAACCTTAAATATTGATGGTCGTCTAATGGAGCTTGGAGAAATCAAGTCTGCTATTGAGAACCCAGAGTTTGACAGCACATATATTGGTGGCTCTGGAGAAAGAAAACAAACCTACATTGGAACTAATGCTGCCAGTGATCTGTATGATGCTCTGACACAAGTGGACAACTTTTACGATATACCTAAAAAATATCCTCAATATGCATACTTAATCACAGACTCATTTGCTCAGAACTCTGTGATTATCAATAGGATGTTTGACCTGAACACAGGTAAACGAAAGGCTGATGCTCAGGAGTATATGAAGGTGTCTATAGCAGATAGTACAATTGACACCTCTAGAGGTAAAAGTAAAGAGTCTTCCAGACTTAAATATAGAGAACGTTTCATCCAAGAGATTAACATGAACCTTGCAGGCTACTACCTAAACCTGGTTCCTGGAGATGCCTCTTTGGAGCACATGATGAAGATGGGTAATGCCATCACTGAAGACATGTTGCTGTATGGAAGAAGCAGAGTGCACAGTATTTTTGAAGGATACTTTACATCTGAAGTAGATCTGTCCAGAGAAAAAGACCGTCACATTGCTGATGTTAAAGGAAGAAACAAAAAGGATCTTCGTTTCTTTAAGCCTATATTAGGAAAAGAACTGCACGATGAAATAACAAGCCAAACGAAAAACAAAACGCTTAATAAAGAAAACAGTCAATTAACTTCTGACCAGCTTTACAAAAAGTATGAGAATCAAATAGTTGAAGCTCTTGACAGCTTTATTAACAAACAGTCTGAAAAGCTTAAGGAAACCCTATCCACTTATAACATCATTGAGGCTACGTCTGAGGGATGGATATTAGACAATCTAGATTTCCCAACAGACAGACCTACAAAGGATGAGATGTTAAAAAGAAGACTGGATGCTCTGACTGTTAATTACATGATTAATAACATAGAGCTTCACAAGATTCTATACTCTGATCCTTATCAATATGCAGATGAACTTAAGCGTATTAAGAACTTCCTGTCCCCACGTCAAGCTATCATGTATGGATCTAAGAAAATAAACTCCATACTAAATGATGTTTACAATAAAGGATATGACGTTGATGATATTGGAAGAACTGACTTTGGTCAAGACTTCTTTAGGTCAATCACTCTTGGTAAAGTGTTCTCTACTAATGAGTTACCTTTATATGATGATCCTTATGAAGAAGCAGATGGTGGTGGAATTATTATGTTCAAGGCCTATCGTAACTTCAGGATTCGTTCAAACAACTGGAACAAGAGAGAGGAAAGCCAATACAGATATGACATAGCTTGGGAGAAGAGAGATAAGAAACTTAAGCTCAGTGCAAATGAGGTGAAGATTTTAGAGAAAGGAAACCCTCGTGTCAAGAGTGCCTACACTACATTAAAGCCTATTGTAGCTGGAAATAAAGGAAACGGTAGATCGTTCAATGACGTACTACTGGATAAGTTTGCCCTTTATCCCCTGTCCTATCGCATGATGAAGGAGTTTAAACCTAACTCCAATGCTGTCAAGCTTTATAACAAAATGCAGAAAGAAGATGTAGACTATGCTGTGTTTGAGAGCGGTAGAAAGGTGGGGGCTGAAAAGGTATTTGATATCTATGACAGTAATGGTAACTTTAATAGTGTACCCTTTGAGACACAGCAGGAGATAGATAACCCGTCGCTAGAACAAGGTGTATTGAATGTTCCATTTGCCATCATGAGTGTACAAGCTGAGGTGCCTTCTAAAGAAGATGAGATAGTGACTAGGGGTAGCCAGGTAACAAAGCTAGTAACGCTTGATATGATGGAAGCTGGAATGCCTGTTGACTTTCAACCAGATGAAGACTTTGAGACACGTTATAATAACTGGGTGGCTTTAGAAGACAAAGAGTCTTATAATGGTGGCAACAATCTATACAAAGAGATTAAGAGAAACGAAGACCTTCTGGTAAGATTAATTGAGGAGGGATACGAACAGCTTCTTGATAAGTTTGGTATTAAGGAAACCTTCTCTAACGGTGCATATTCTTATACACTAGACAACATTGATAAAACTGTAGAAGTGCTTGAGAGAGAAGTACTTAACAGAGAGGTTAATGACAATGTACTGAGTGCACTCAGAGGACTAAAGTCTAAGGAGGTTGTTCTTGAAGCCACTCCTGCTTATCAGTTAATTAGAAACATTCTCTATTCAATTGCTGACAAGAATGTCATCTCTCAGAAAATCAGTGGTGGCCAAAAGGTACAGCTCCCTGTTACACTCCTTGAATCTAAACGTGCTGAAGCTAAACAGGTTGGAGATAAAACCGTTTACGCATCTGATGAATTGAAGTTCTATGTAAATGAAAAAGGTGAACGTGTATGTGAGCTATACGTAGCTAGATGGTTCAAAAGCGACTTGTCTGACAAGGAGCTTCTGAAAGCACTGAACCAAACTAAAGAGGGACAGGAGATACTTAGAGGTATTGCCTATCGTATTCCCACTCAGAAACAGAATTCAATCGATGTTTTTGTAATTAAAGACTTCCTACCACAGGAGTTTGGGGATAATGTTTTTGTACCCTCAGCTCTGGTTAAAAAGGTGGGATCTGACTTTGATATAGATAAACTCTCCATGTACCTGAAAAATATCTACTTAGATAGAAATCAGGTTCCAAAATTAATTAAGCTAGAGCTCATCAATACAAATAGCGAGAGTCAACTTAGAGATTTCTATGAGAACAATCTTCTTGGCAGATACAAGAAGATGAAGGAAATTGAAAAAGAAGCAGCTATTGAAACTGCTGCTCAGGATTTGTTAGAGTCTGTTCTAGGCGTAGAAGACCTTACAGAAAGCTTGGTTAATGATCTGAAACTGAAATACGTTCCTTCAATAGACGAGTTTCTGTTGGAAGCCAAGGGTATGGACCCTTATGAGCTGAACAAAAAGTATAGCAGATTTAGTTATAAGAAGCTATTAGAGAACGCTTACATTGACTCCCTAGAGAAGCTAGTGACAAACGAGCTGAACTTTGAGAGTCTGGTAAAACCCAACTCTGCTGATCAGTTAAAGGACCTATCTAAGAAGATTGTAGATAAGCTGGGCCTAACCAAGTTTGACTATACACAAGTGGATAATATGCTGGATAGAGTGTTCATGTCAAACCTTAGACATGCATTCGTAACAGGTAAATATGCTATTGGTATTGCTGCTGTTAACCAGACTAACCACTCGTTGAACCAACGTTCTAACATCTTCATAGATGATGAAAAGCTGGAAGCAGTTAGTTTGACTGATAGGAGCTGGCTAAAGGATGGTAAGATTAAGTTCTTTAAGGAGGATGGTACAAACAACTTTAACACTGTCAAGATTGGTGATAGAGAAGTGGTTACCCTTTCCATGATTAAGAACAAGGCTGGTCAGTTTATCTCCGATATTATAGGTCAGTTTATTGACGGATATGTGGATATTGCCAAGGGTCCGTGGATTATGCAAATGGGAGCCACTCCAAATGTGGCTAGCACCTACCTATTCTTAACTAAGATAGGGGTGCCTATTGACTCTGTTGTGTTCTTCATGAACCAACCAATCATCCGTGACTATCTACGAACCCTTGAAAATGAAGGCTATACATGGGTGTTCAATGGTAAGTTTGTGAACCAAGTGAAGAATAGCAGCAAGTATAAGGTGGATGAGAATAAAGCTGAACGCGTAACTGCTATTCCTATTGAAAGCAAGCTAGAAGAAAACCTTGGTAAACAGGAGTTTGATGCAAATGAAAGAGCAGAACAGCACTTCATTTTAGATGAGTTCCTGAAATATGCTAAGATGGGCGAACACCTGTTCCGTGTTACACAGGGTACAAACTATGACACCTCCAACTTCAATGATCCATTGTTGGTGTTTAAGAAGGAAATGCAACTTATCAATGCTAGGGAAACTATCATTTCTTCAGTGGATAAGGTTCTTGATAACTCCTTCCTTAAGAGATTGAGAATCAACATAGGAAGATTGAGGAATGCATACGCTGAGGTGTTTATGTCTGACAAGCCAAAGGTGAGAAACATTGTTCAAAAGGTGCTTCTGCCCTACGTGAATCTATCTGACAGGGAGTTTGTAAAGGTGGCACAAAAGGTGGTGGCTGACTTGTTTGACTGGGCAGTACAGAATGACTTTACAACAAAGTCTAACGTTCGCCTGAACACCTATATTGAAAAAGCACTGTTAGCAGATGATAACTACGTTAGGCAGATAGATGACTTTCTGCAAAAAATTAAGGCAGATGAAAACCATCCTTTGTATAACAATCTGGTTATCAAAGCATTGCAGCCTGTGTTATCTGATAGAGTGAACGGTGTGGACAATCTTAAGATGAAGGGTAGGGATGGTAAGCTTTATGATCAGAATCAAATCATCTATGACTTCAAGAAACTTAAGAGTCACCTGGCAGGGATAGGTAATGAGGAGCTGTTCAATAAAATTGTCACTGTAGCAGTGTTACAGAGTGGACTGTCTAACTCTCCAATCAGCTTCACATCACTGTTGCCATATGATGATTTCAAAAGAATTTACAATCCAGTGTTGTCTAATCTAGAAAATGTTCCTAACTTAGACCTGTTTTACAAACTCAACGTGTTTGAGAGAAACAATTGGAACAATGATGACATCATCCCCCATTCAAAGGCAAAGCTTTTCCAGTCAAAAGATGGCAATTGGTTCTACAACACTAACATTAACTTCCTTCCCAAGGATGTATCAAGAGCAGTGAAAACTGGTCAGATTCCTCAAGTGATGACAATGCCTGTGTTAAGTAGAGAAGGAACCTCTGATTTTATAGTGTACTCTTGGGAAGATGAGAGTATACCCTTAGCTGATAGACAAGCTATGAAAAGGAAAGGTGACTTCTCCTTTATGGACAAGGGCTTGTTTAAGAAGGTGAGAGATGCTTATGGTAACCCTCTCATTCATTCTACAGAATCTAAGGGTAAGGTGTATGAAAACTTTGTCTATCAAGCAATTAACGCATGGGGAGATAGCTTCAGAGCTAACGAATTCTATGCTAACGCTAGAAAGTCAAAGATAGATAATGGGTTCATCAAAGTGAAAGAGGTGGCTCCTGAAAAGATTATCCCATACTTTGTAAACAGTCCAGCTCTAGAAAGCTTTAAGGAAAGAATTGTACAAGACTTCCCCACTATGGAAATAGATGAGCTCACTGTTCAACTCAAAGACGGTAATTACTATCTGAAGGATCAGATTACAGCAGACTTCCTGGAAAGACTTGGATATACGCGAGCTCAAATTGGAGAAATACTAACTAAACTTTGTTAAGATATGCCAACTTGTCCAAATAAGAATTTACAGTCTTGGAAAGATCTTGTGGAAGCACAGGGTGAAAAGATTGCCTATTACCTATGGGATAAGTATGCTGGTAACGTTCCTGATAGATTCATGAAGTCTCTCAATGACCAACTGGTTGATGGCTTTCTAAAGGATTTTGGAATTACAGCTACAGAATACAATGACCTAAAAGAAGAACTAGGTATAGATGCTTACACTGCATCTGACTTAGTGGCTAAAGCAATCGCATATGAAAAAGGCCACATCATCACTCCTGAGGTGGCCTACTTTGCTTACCAAATGCTTGGTAAACAAAACAGTAAGATTAGGTCCAACCTCAGATACTTCATATACAATTGGGAGAAGTTTGATGAAAGATTTGCTCACCACAGAGATATTATTAAAGATAGGGTGGGTTATATTAGAGATGCTAAAAAGTGGAAGAACAAGATACGAGACCTTGTCATTCTAGACTTCCTAAAAGAGAACATCGAGAAATACTATATCAACCCAACTCAGTTCAGAAAGGAAATGGACACTAAGTGGGTAGGTAAAGACTTCAAAGATAACATGAATCTGTGGGAGAAGTTTGTTGCCTTTATAGAAGAACTGCTGTCTAGCTTCTCAAATAAAAATAAGAAGAGAGCTGAAAAGCTAAACGACTTGGGGCTCTCTATTGCTGATGAAATCCTGAACAGAAACTACGAGTATTTTAAATATGAGTTGTCAGAAGGACAGATACAGAAGTATTATGAGAACACCATTGACTCTGATCCTTTTGCTAAAGACATTGTAGAGTTTGGACAGAAGAATGGTTTAATCTTGACAGGTAGCCTAGCCCTACGTAAAGCTGGTCCAATTTATAGAACTGCAGACGAAACCCTTCATGATATAGACTGGGTGGTTCCTTATGATATCAACTTCATTGGGGACAACATAAACGTTTATAAGAAGATTGAAAATGCTGTAGGTCCTGATTTAGCTGCCTCTGCAGAAATGGCAAAAGAATTTGTCCCTCAGTTTGGATGGTATAAGAAGTTTAAACAAAAGTATCCATCCATGAGACTCATTAACAGTTTCTATGACAGGGATGGTAACCGTGAATCTCTCACTGCTCAAGCAGTAATAGATGGAGACTTCTATCTAGAAAATGGTACACATGAAAAGGAAGTATCCTATTATGTAAAGGAGGACGGTAGACCTGTTAAGAAGAAGAAAACCATTCTTGTATCTCACAAAGCAGGCGACCTTATTCCAGATACAGGGTATGTAATAGACTTCTTCATAAGGTTGCAACCAGGTCAGGATGAACATGAAAACTACTTTAAGCTCTGGAAAGAGATAATGATTGCAAAGCTTAAGATGGGAAGAGATAAGGACTTTATCGATTGGAAAGCCTTCACAGCCTTTGTAAAGTCCCAGGATGCCTTCAACTTTAACTACGAAGGATTTAGACACATTAACTATGAGAAGAATGATCTAAATGCTTTTGAGGAAACCATTGAAGAGGAGCCTGAATTATTAGAAAGAACCGAATATAAAAGCCCCTGTGAAGGAGGGGTAGCATTCTAACATTATGAATTGCAACATCTTAAAACACAAGGAAGCATCATTAAATGCTAGACAAACACTTATTAACGAGGGAGTGATTCCTGATGTTGATGGGATTAGAAGAATTGTATCCACCATGGGAAAGTTTGATGAGGTGGTAAACAAGATGAATGCAGATGCATCCTTTAACTACAATGTAAAACTACCCTTGTTTACAAAAGAAAAGATGGGGGATGAGTGGTATGTTGTGGGTAATCCAGAAGCATTTAAACAAATAGACGACAAAAGAAAAGAGCTTGGTATTTATGAGAGTAGGGAACCTATTGGTTTATACTTCCAAAGACAGATAGATGAACTCTACAAAGGAGAGTCTCCTATTGATATCTATGAGCAGCTTGAGGGACTACCTTCTTCTAGAGCATCTGAAGAGACAATCAAAAGAGTGCTGGAAGCTGGTAAGAAGATAGGTATTGATTTTCAATCACTTAGCAAATATGCTAAGGAGCAAAACTATGATGTCACTTCTATAAATGGACTGGCTGACCTCATCCATGGTATTGTTGCCATAGCTGAAGGTAAAGAAGATAGGGCTCTTGTTGAAGAGATGGTGCACATTTCTACAGCAATTATAGAACAGGTGGAACCTAGAATGATGACAGAGATGATTTCCAAGATTGATAGGTTCAAGATTTACCAAAAAACACTAGACGCATATAAAAACGACAAACGCTATCAGCTTCCTAACGGCAAGCCTAACATTCGTAAGATAAAGAAGGAGGCTGTTGACAAGTTGATCACTGAGTTAATCATTAAAGATAATGATGGGGACACAGAGTTTCCAGAACTTAGAGAGGAGACCAATAGGTCTTGGGTGAGGAACACTTGGAATAGAGTGATGGACAAGATTAGAGGATGGTTTAAGTCTTCTAATGTTGACATATTTGAAAGAGCAGCTGAGAGCATCGCAAAAGGGGACATATCTGGGGATGTTACAAACATCCAAACTAGAGATGTCTTCCTTCAGAAGGTAACTGATCCTCAGGAAAGTTTGATGGACAAGCTTGCTATCACACGCGATACAATTATTAAGACTGAGAGTGGTGAGAAGGTTGATCCTATTCTTCAAGATACAGAAGAGGCTTCTAATTGGTACGATGTTATTCTTCCAAACGGAGCTATTAGACGTGCTGCAAACAGGGTGACTGACCGTGTAAAAGATTGGTATGCTGAAAAGTTTAGAAACAAAACCTTTACAGAAGAAGAGAAGAAGTTCAATGAGCTAAAAAGAGAGATAGGTGTTGACTCGCACGCACTGCTTCAAGACATACACGGTAGGTTCTACGAACCTAACGGGATGAAGAAAAACAAAGCTGATAAGCGTCCTGTAATTAATGATAGTACAATGGATGCGGTTTATGATAAGCTGGAGAAGTATTACATGGACCTCATTAAAATGTTTCCAAAAGATACATTGATTCTATCTGAACAAGTAATCTATGATCCTGCTGAGGATGAAGCTGGAACGTTGGACTTTATGGCAATAGAACCTTCAGGAAAGGTGCACATTCTGGACTGGAAGTTTATGTACATTAATAAGGAAAGAACAGATGTGGCTTGGTACAAACAAGAAGCATATAATATACAGCTTGGAAGATATAAGCAAATTCTAAAAGATGTATATGGTGTGAAAGACTTTGGAATGACAAGAGCCATTCCTTTCCTAATGGAGTTCAAATTAAAGAACAAGTTCAATCCTGATTTAGGATTTAAACTAGGTGGTATTGTTGCAGGTTCTGCAGACCCCTCTCAAATTGAGGATCTTCGTCTCACTCCTGTTCCTGAGAAAACAGAGTCTACAGGAGAGGAAGAGCTAGACATATTGATTTCTAAACTATATGCTCTATTAGATAGAATATCAGAAGAAACTGTTACGGAAGAAGAAAGAGAGTTTAAAAGAGAACGCTTAAATATTCTTAGACAAACCATCCGTATAATACAAGCAACTAGTAACATCTCTCCTCTTATTGATACCATCGAGGTGATGAGAAGAGAAGGTGACAGGATATTAAATGAGTACGAAACCATTTATAAAGACATGCCTGCCACCTCAAGAGATAAAGATAACAGGGCTCTATCTGACTTTTCAGATGACGCACGTAACTATATGGAGCTTGCCTCAATCTTTGCTGGAGTGAGTAATGATATAGGAGAGCTTATCTATTCTGAGGAGATGGAAGCATCTGCAAAAACTAAAGCTCAGAAGGAAGAAATTAAAGAAAGGAAACAGCTTGCTAAGAAATTAGCTGATGAGTCTAGTGCTATCTATCGTTCATCAAAGGCCATAAAGAAAGCAACGATGGCTTTTGCTGACAAACATATCGGACAAAGAAATACCACCACAGGGCTTTTAGATCCCAAGCGAGTGGTTAAAGGTATGGGTTCTTTCTTCCAGGGTATATCTGAAATTCCTCTTCCTTCTTTAGAAATTCTTTATAAAGTTAACAGGGCTGCTTTAGGAAATGCTGCTCAGGACGCACTTGCTAAGGTGAAGCAGATAATGGATATTCGTGAAAGGATTATGAAGAAAGGAGGCGATCCTAAAGAATCCATTAATAGGATTTATCAAAAGGATGATAAGGATAAAAAGGTAAATAAGCTAGTGTTTAAGTTTAGCGGTGATTTTCGCAAAGAGGTTGATAACAAACACTTACAAGGAGGAGATAGAAGATGGTTGCTTGACAACATTGATGTGGATGCCTACATGGCTGAAGCAAAGAAGGTTATCAAAATGAGGATAGACCAGATTAAAAAAGAGAGCCTGCCTGGAGATAAGAAGGAGGTGGAGGCTCAGAGAAAGAAGTACATTGAACAAGTGTATCGTCAATATGACATTACTAGAATAGACTTTAACGGGGGTGATAACTATTTAGTTAAGAGGTATCCTCTTCCAAAATGGTACTCTGAAGAATATAAAGAGATAAGTAAAGATCCTGATCTTCTTGAACTGTACAACTTCATTAGTGACTTTAATGAAATAGCTACAGAGGTGGGTTATATTGAAAACAATGTAACCAAGACATTCCTTCCCTTTGTAAGGAAAACTATGGCTGAGGGGTTAGCATGGGAGAATGTTCTTTCTGCAATCAGCAGATTTGGAGACAACCTTATTATCAGACCTGATGCTATAGGACGTGGAGCTATTGACCAGATCACTGGAGAAATGAAGAATGCTGTTCCTAAATACTATACCTATGACTTCACGCGTGGTGAAGATGGTGTTAATGACTATTCTGATGTAAGTGAAGATATATTTAAGAACCTTATCCTGTATGTACAACACGTATATAATTATAAGTACTTAACTGAAGCGGAGGGTCAGGTTAAACTAGTAAAAACTATTGAGGAGTTTAAAAATCACTACGCTACAGACAATCTTGGAAATGTAATCCTTGATGATAATGGTGAGCCTATTGAAGAGAAAGGAAATAAAGAGAATGCCAAGCTCTTTGAAAACTACATGAAGGTATTGTTTTATGGTCAAAAAAATGTTACATCAGCTACAGATACAGCAATTCCTATAGGAAATGTAAAGAACTTTATAAAGAATGCTATCAACAAAGTGGCTGGTAGAACTGTGTACACCATTGATGAGAATCCCACTGCCATATCACTATTGGAAACAATGGATGCTGCTAACAGAGGGTTTCAAATTAAAACATTAGGATTTGAAATGATACCAGGACTTGTGAACCTTTTTGGTGGTACGCGTCAGCTTGCTGCTCAATCAGGTTTCTACTTTAAGTTTCCTGAGTATAAGAAGAACTTTAGAAAGATAGCCTCTCTTGAGTTTGAAAACAACGATGAGAAGACAGCGTTTGTAGAAATGATAAATCTTTTCATGCCTTTGAAAGATGACCCCTCTCGTGAGTTGTATAAGAAGGCTGGGATGAGTAAGCTCACTAATGTTAATGTTGGAGACACACTCATGATAACAATGAGTTATCCTGAGATGATGATGGAGAAGTCTGTTTTCCTTACACTTCTTGAAAACAGTTTTGTCAAGAATGGTAAAATAGTAAACATCCCTGCATTTGTAAGAAACAAATATAAGGACAGATACAATTCTGGATCTAAGTTTGCTGAGATGGACCCCTTGATTAACAAGGAGATTGAAGAGATGAAGAAGACTCAATCTATCTGGGCCACTAAAAAGATTGTAGATGGTAAACTTGAAATCCCTGGACTAGATTTAAGTAATAGAGAAGAAATTCAAAAGTTAACAAATCTTGCTAGGACCACTTCAAGAAACGCAATGGGTGGTACATCTGATGGGAATGTGAGTCAGGCTCAAATGAATGCTTGGTTAAGAGCAGCCATGGTGTTCAAGGGATGGATTCCAAAGCTTTTTGCTACACGTTTCACTGAACTTAAACGTGTAACAGATGACTTCACAGTGACTATTAATGAGGATGGTATAGCAGAAGGTCAAAGATATGAGATTGGTAGGATGAGAGCATTGGCTTATGTTTGGATGAAATCCTTCAGAGACAAAGCTACCACCCTGTCTGATATTATAAATGCCACTGATAGGGGTATAAATGCCTTGGATGAGCTCTATCTAGAATATGCCAAAAAGTACAAAGCAAGAACAGGAGAAAGGTTCACCATGTCCAGAGAAGACTTTATGGATATGATGAGAGATAGTCTTAGGAACCAGATTAGAGAGCTTCAGCTTTTAGGGTCCTTACTTGGAGCTGCACTAGCCCTGAAGTTTATGGCACCTGATGATGATGAGGATAGAGCAACTAAGAACTTCTTCCGTTTCTCCCAAAGGATTGTTGACAAGTTTGTAAGTGAGCTATCTTTCTTCTATAATCCTCTTGAGTTTGAAAAAATCCTTAGTGGTAATATGTTCCCAGCTATTGGATTAGTAAATGACCAGCTCAAATTTGCTACGCACTTCTGGTTAGAGACCACGGGTCTTGACCTTTCAGACCCCACTAAATCTTACGAGGAGGTTGTGAAAGATGCTAAGCCTGTAAAATACGCTATGAAAGCTGCTCCTATTCTTAAAAGTGCTCTCACCTATGGTGCTATTCTAAGCGAAGACTTTGCTAAAGAAATGGACATTACCATCCAGAAGGAAAGCAGTATCAGGTAATTGCTATATTATGTTTTATTTTTCGTACAACTCATTGAATATTAATAACTAATAACTAATTTCGCTCGCTATGAGAACCGCTGCAATTTGCCCAACCTGTGCCACATTTGAGAACGCTTTGTGCGTGCTCTATAATGGCCCCTATCTTACTAATATTGACGTCAATCCCCTTGATTCTCTGGAGGTTGCGTTAGGTAAGGTGAATGACAACCTCGTTCCTGTAACAGGAAGTGGGGCTCCCACAGCTGCTGCA
>Ga0315904_10003218_pt1 | contig 24311 bp, 27 predicted proteins | sample LakEriMetagenome_6_FD_203529 | JGI IMG/M metagenome (GOLD analysis project Ga0315904, IMG submission 203529) | Freshwater fungal communities from buoy surface, Lake Erie, Ohio, United States - Buoy 12 MA120 | ecosystem: Environmental > Aquatic > Freshwater > Lake | place: USA: Lake Erie, Ohio... | reverse complement strand
ATATCTGACTTCATCGCTTCCATACCTGCAGCTGGCTTTAACGCTAAACCGCCGGTATCAAAAGTAATTCCCTTTCCAACAAATGCATATCGCTTTGCGACTTTGCCCTTAGGTGTATAGGAAATGTGTAGCAAGCGAGGGGGATTGGCTGAACCTTGACCAACACCAATGATTCCGCCAAAGCCCTGGGACTTAAGTTGCTTCTCATCCCAAATCTGCACCTTTAAACCAGATTTTGATCCACCCGCAGCTTTTACAACCGCTGCCATTTTCTTAGTAAATGAATCTGGAGTTAAGTGACTCGGAGGTGTATTAATTAAATCGCGCACTAAGTATGTGTACTTAGCAACGATTGCTGCGCGTGAAACGGCGGCTTTAGCTTCTGCAGATGTTGCAAGTTTTGAGTGAATAGTAATTGTCTTCAGAGGGGCTTTAAAATCAGCTTTAGTTGAGCCACGAAATTCAGTAAATGAATAGGCACCAAATGCAGCGCCTTCGGCAACTGCTGCTACTTCTGGCAGCGTCTTTGCAGGAAGTGAAAAAGTTGCTGCTGCGTTTCCTGCTAAAGCGCGTGATGCAGCACCAGCGGCACGGCGAAGCGTTTCATGCGAATACTGTGATGCTTTGGCCCCAAGACCGGTGAAGACAAACATGCGAACATGTGTACCTGGCATCTTAATGACTTCATCAGTTTTTCCGGTTGCTCCCATATCGACGAGCTGGGCCAGAACCGTTTTGGTATCGATAGCCATCTCGCCGGCTTCGATAGCGATTCCGCCCTTTGAATTAGTGGAAGAAAGTCCTAGGACTAATACCTCATCGTTAACAACGCCATCTGAAATCTTTAGTGTGCTCATACCCTGAAGCGTAATAGAAAAATTGGTAGGTTTGCACAATGAAGAGCTCGCCATTAAACGATAAACACCTAGCCCTCAACGCAAAGATGGCCGATTTTGGTGGCTGGATGATGCCGATCGAGTATCCGGGGGCTGGCGTTCTTGCTGAGCATGCCGCGGTCCGTGAGCGGGTGGGACTTTTCGATGTTTCACATCTTGGTAAAGCTTCAGTAGTGGGTCAGGGCGCGCTGGATTTTCTCAATCAATGTCTCACCAATGATTTAAACAAGATCGAGGATGGTTCTGCTCAGTACACCTTGCTGTGTACGCCCAATGGGGGAGTTGTCGATGATTTGATCGCCTACCGAAACTCAGCCAGTGATTTCTTTCTAGTGCCCAATGCTTCCAACACCACCGATGTTGTCAAAGTTTTGCAAGAGCAAGCAACGGTAGGTATTGAAGTAACCAATCTTCATAATGAATTTGCAGTACTTGCGATTCAGGGTCCACTCGCACCACAAGTATTGGCCCAACTTGGAGTTAAGACTGATATTGATTACATGGCATTTACACATGTTTCTATCTCTGGAGCAGATGTGATTGTGTGTCGCACGGGATACACAGGGGAGCTTGGTTATGAATTACTACCTAAGGTTGCCGATGCTTCACGAGTGTGGGATGCAATAACTGAAGTCATAGCGCCAATGGGCGGATTAGTCTGCGGCTTAGGAGCCCGTGACACTTTAAGAACTGAAATGGGTTACCCACTGCATGGACACGAACTGAGTTTGCAAATATCTCCGGTAGAGGCAAGTGCTGGGTGGGCGGTTGGTTGGAAGAAAGATAGTTTCATTGGTTCAGACATCCTTAAGGGTCAGCGAGAGGGTGGGGCAACACGTAAAAGTTTTGCCATCAAATCCCTGGATCGCGGAATTCCACGCGCTGGAATGTCAGTCAAAAATTTGAATGGTGAAACCGTCGGTGAGATCACTAGCGGTACTTTTTCTCCGAGCTTAAAAATTGGTATCGGTCTAGCTCTTTTGAAATCAGATATTGAAATCGGGCAAACTCTTGTGATTGATGTGCGCGGACGTGATTCACAATGTGAGGTTGTAAAACTTCCCTTTGTTACTTCACACGTTCGTTAGAGTCGTTAAAGACAATAGGGGCCATAAAAGCAGCACGAGTATGTGTTCTTCGCAGCGCTGATAGGACCGCCCCACCAGTAAAAGCGATAAGGGCGCTAGTAAAGATCGCTCGAGGAACGTCCCAGGCCATCGCTGTCGCAAAGTGAAAAGTGATGAAGCGAGAGAGATTTTCAGAGATATCACCATTGGGTATGTACGACAGCTGGGTGTTTGAGCCCAAAGCCCATGGCCAAAATTGGAGATCCATTAATACGCCAAAAAAGCCAGAAGCGAAGATGCCAAAACAAATCAGTAAAAGAATTTCCTTAAAGCCGCGAAGCTTTTTGGGTAGTGATCCTGCTAGTAAACCAATCCAAGCAGCAGCAAATATTTGGTAACCAAGCCAGGGGCCAATTCCACCCGTCAAGAGCGCAGAAGCGAACATTGAAATCATTCCTAGAAGAAAACCAAAAGATGCGCCAAAAACTCGTGCGCTTAGGATTAAAACAAACCACATAGGTTCGATTCCGACCGCACCGGCTCCCAGTGGTCTAAGCGCTGCAATCAGTGCAGATAAAACTCCTAAAAGAGCGACAGACTTGGCATCTAATTGCTGGCTAGAAATCTGCAAAACAATTACCACGAGAGAAAAACCAACCGCAATCCAAAAGAACAATTGAGTTTGCGGCAGATTTTGACCGACATAGAAAAATGGCCAGACAAATCCCGCTGCACTAAAAAGTGAAGCAATCAAAAGAGTGAAACCAGTCCTGCGCGTAAATGAAATTACATTAGGCGTCGTGTTCATTGCATGCCCTCAATTGCAGCAACTACATCTTTAACCCTGAGCCAAGGTTGTGGAGACATCACCTTTGCTACCTGTGGTGCGAAAGCAGGAGAGGAAAGAAGTACATCCAAAGTAGAACCATCGGCCACGATATCTCCATCGGCGATGAAGATGACTCTGTTTGCCAGCTCTGCCACGAGCTCTACATCATGAGTTGCAAGCAAGACCGCTTTACCAAAGGCAGATGCAAAGCTAATCAACATGCGTGTCAGTTCGTTTTTCGCCTCGTAATCCAGGCCTCGCGTTGGTTCATCCAAAATCAACACAGAGGGATTGGATGACAAAACGACACTAAGAGCTAGTCCAAGGCGCTGTCCTTCGGATAAATCACGGGGGTGAGTAGATGCAGATATACCTGGAACCAGCTGTTGTAAAACTTGGTGGGTAGTTCCGGCAATTAATTCGTTGTCACGATCTGCTTGTTCACACTCAATACTTACCGACTGCCCGTATAAGAGATCGCTGGGTTCTTGCGGGATAAATCCGATCCGTTCTCTTCGCTTCTTGCCATGCAAATCAAATGGATCATTGCCAAGTAAGGAAATTGTCCCTGCATGTGGTCGATTAATTCCAGCAATTGCTTTGAGCAGGGAACTTTTTCCAGCGCCGTTTCTACCCATGACCGCAACAATTTCTCCAGCAAAAATTGTTGAAGACACGCCATTGAGCGCGCTTTTGTTGTCGTAAGCAACGGTGAGTTTTTCAAATGAAATAACAGATTCGGTACGAGTTGCTATTGGTTCGACGACTGTAGAACTTTGAATCTCTCTGATCTTCGTCGTCATTCTGCGCATCTCGCGCACAGTGGTTCCGATTTCCTTCATCCCTAGTGCTCTGGCCAAATGCACGATAGGAGGAGCTATGGGGGATTGCATCAATATCTCTTCAGGTGTGCCTACGTTTGCCGCACCGTCACCGTTGATGTACACGATTCGATCAGCAAACTGGATAACACGTTCCAATTTATGTTCGGCAATTACTACAGTCAGCCCTAAGTCATGAACCAGTCTGTGCAGAATCGATAAGACTTCTTCTGCTGCTATCGGATCTAAAGCGCTAGTTGGCTCATCTAGGACCAGAACTTTGGGATGAGTTACCAGAGCAGCACCAATGGCAACCCTCTGTTGCTCGCCACCACTTAAAGTTGCGATCGATCGATTACGTAACGCGGCAAGACTGAGCAAATCCAGAATCTCTTCCACTCTCTTGCGCATCACATCATTCGGTAAATTCAGTACTTCCATGCCAAAGGCAAGCTCTTCTTCAACGGTGTCAGCAACAAAACCATTTGCGGGGTTTTGTCCAACAATTCCTATCAAGTGCGCCATGCCACCAGGTTTCGTCATTTGCGTAGAAATGCCGTTCACGCTGACATCTCCAGCAAGGATTCCACCGGTGTGATGGGGGACTAAACCATTAATCAGGCGCAGCAATGAGGATTTACCAGAACCAGTAGGACCGATGACTAAAACCAATTCTCCTTCTGCAATTGTCAGGTTGAGGTCCTCAAGGACAGTTGTAGTTGAGTTTGGATAAATCAAAGAAACATTTGAAAATTTGATCATGAAATCACAACCAGTCCAAGCGCAGAAATCACGACAAGTGAGTCCTTTAAACGCCAAGAAATTGGGCGATACCGTGAACGCTTTTTGCTAACGCCGTATCCGCGGCTATCCATGGCTGCGGCCAAATCAAGTGACCGCGCAAGTGATTCTTCAAGCAACGGAATGGCAACACGTTTCCATGAAGTGAAGCCGCGTGTATTTTGCCCGCGCAAACGTTGGGCCATTCGAATTCTTTTGACCGAACCAACAAGTTGTGGCAGAACTGATGCCGCGATCACAACAGCAACTGCAAATTCATAAATGTAGACAGGTAGAACACGCAGTAGGCGGTGAGGGCTAGTGAGAGAAGCTGCTGCTCCAAAAATTACAATGATGGAACAAATGAGTAAGCCTTCTACTAATGAAGAAGATAATCGTTCCCAGGTAACTGTGCCACCAATTCGAATCCCCGGCATCCATGTCGGCAAAGGCAGAACGGGAAGTCGAAAAAGCTCTGTACCTGGAATGGGTACGCCGATCGCGATTCCAACAATGGTCCTGACCGCCAAAATCCAAGCGGCAAGTTTTAGCGTCCATTCAAAACTCTTAGCCCACGGAACATCCTCGCGAAATGCGTAAACAACTACCATCACTACACCCAGACATGACAGGGTGAACCACGTGCTATCAAAACGCACAATGGCAACAGCTAATCCAATAGCCCAGAGCCACCAAGTAAATGGGTGCAGTGATGGTTTAGTCATAATTATTTCTTGAGGTATCCCTTAGGAGTCTTCATTTCTACTCCGCACTCTTTAGCTGGGTAACCGTTTAGACCGCAGATAAAGCCTGAACCCTGAGCGCGAACCTTTACTGCTTGCCCTAGAACATCGATTCCCAAGGCACCTTTATCTGCAACAACGCATCGTCGAATCAGTCGGGGAGTTGATTCACCTTTAGGGCGAAGGACCGCTGAACCAAAATCAATCATTACGCCAACTCGCTTTTTTCCAGCGACCGCTTTTGTCTTTCCACAAATTGCAGAAAATGATGGTGCAATCTTGGGAGCTTTCGCGTCCGGGATTGCATCATTACTAAAAGTGAAAGCCCAACCTTCTACTGCGCCATCGGCGACATCGACAGTTGGTCCGGTCATTGCAGGAGTCCATTTGGTTGCACCAGGTGCGGCTTGGAAGTAACCCCAATAGCGCCAACCAGTCTCGGCTGCTTGAGCTTGTGGGATTGAAAGCGCGGTTAAAACTATTGCCGCGAAAAATACTTTGAATTTCATTGCTGTGTAGCCTCTCAAAATGAAAGAGTCTCACAGGGAGTGAACCGCACCAAAGGTATGGCAAAAGCGCCAATACATTTGGTGTTAGGAGCACACCCCGCAAACCTCGGCGGGTGTTTGTCTCATCTCGTTCTATTGGGTAATCCGACTTATCGATTTCAAGAGCTTTACTCGTTGAACGATTTACGGTTGCGGGTCAGCGTCGGATTTTCACCGAACTTCCCCCAGTAGAGGAGCTATTAAGTTGTGAGCGAACCAAACCACAATGGCTTGGGGTTGGCAACTAGGCGCGCTCGTCGTAGGCTTACAGACATGGAATACAGGCGCCTTGGTAGTACCGGAATGTACGTTTCTGAAATTGCTTACGGAAACTGGATTACTCACGGAAACCAGATCGAATCAGAAGCTGCAATCAAATGTGTAAGAGCCGCCCTCGATGAGGGAATCACTACTTATGACACTGCAGATGTCTATGCCGGAACTAAGGCTGAAACAGTTTTAGGTAAAGCACTCAAAGGCGTAAAGCGTGAGTCATATGAACTCTTCACCAAGGTTTATTGGCCAACAGGTACCGGCAAGAACGATCGCGGGCTATCTAGAAAACACATCATCGAATCATGTAACGCATCTCTGAAGCGCTTACAGACCGATCACATTGATCTTTATCAAATGCACCGTTTTGATTACGAAACACCATTAGAAGAATCCTTGAGCGCTTTTGATGATCTGATTCGTGCGGGCAAAGTTCATTACATTGGTTTTTCAGAATGGAATGCTTCGCAGATTAAGTCGGCATTAGCCATTCAAGATGCTCGTGGCTACAACCGTTTTGTCTCTAGCCAACCTCAATATTCAGCCTTATGGCGAGTCATCGAAGCTGAAGTAGTACCGCTATCCCAGAAGGAAGGCATTGGGCAGATCGTTTGGTCTCCGATGGCACAGGGAGTCTTGACTGGAAAGTACTTGCCTGGCAAGAAAGCACCAGCAGGTTCACGCGCTACCGATAAGGGCAGCGGAGCTAACATGATTAAGGGTTGGTTGCGCGAAGAAGTTTTGGAAGCTGTCCAAAATCTTAAGCCAATCGCAGATCAAGCTGGACTAACAATGTCCCAGCTAGCAATCGCCTGGGTTTTACAAAATCCAAATGTCTCGTGCGCAATCATGGGTGCGACAAAACCCAAGCAAGTCAAAGAGAATGTAAAAGCTGCAGGTGTAAAGCTTGATGCCGATGTAATGAAAGCAATCGATAAAGCTCTAGGAAATCTTCCAGAGCGCGATGCTGCAAAGACAGTTAGCCCAAACCCGCGGGCCTAAACTCTCTTTAATCGATCGAGTCGCCAACCTTTACTTGAGGGTGTGGTGCACGCAATCTGCGCATTTGCGTTGAACGCAACCAGGCGTACATTCCTAGGCCCTTTGTAGATGTTCCCGGAAACTTTATTCCTATTGCTTTGCGAATCTTACGTGAAAGAAAAATTCCATCGATTACAGCAATAATCAGAACGGCGTACATTAAAGCAACCGCGCCAATTTGTACTACTGCAATAGGAAATAGCGTAAGCACCAAAACCACAAAGATGATTGGCAGGAAGTACTCGCCAATTGATCGTCGTGAATCGACAAAGTTACGAACATATCGTCGTGCTGGACCACGATCACGTGCAGGAAGTGCTGACTCATCTCCACGCAAGTATGCAGCGCGATGTGCTATTCGATTTTGCCTCGCTAGGGCCTTGGAAGCGCGCTTTTGATCCTTGGTTACAACAGGTGCCAAAGATGAAACCTTGCGCTTTGACTCAGCTTCTTTGCGTGTTGGGGTGGGACGACCTTTGCCTTCGTTAGATGTCCCTTTGCCGTCATTAGTTGTCATGGGGGAAACTATAGAGCCCGACTCTTAAAGCGCTCGACTCGCAGCCACCCTGTACGGGGAGTAGGATTGTGGGGTAGTCAATTAAGGGGAGCAATAATGACAACAGAAGCAACAACAACAGGAATTCTTCTTACCGATGTCGCTGCATCAAAGGTATCGGCGCTTCTTGCGCAAGAGGGTCGCGATGACCTGAACCTTCGTGTAGCCGTCCAACCTGGAGGTTGCTCAGGCCTTAAGTATCAGCTGTACTTTGATGACCGCAATATGGAAGGCGACATCATTCGCGAATTCGGTGCGGTAAAGGTGATCACAGACAAGATGTCTGACCCATACCTATCTGGTGCCACTATCGACTTTGTAGACACAATCGAAAAGCAAGGATTCACAATCGATAACCCAAATGCAGCTGGCTCTTGTGCTTGCGGCGATTCATTTAACTAATAACTTAGCAACAACGCATTAGGATCCCCACATGAAAATTGGTGTTGCGGGTTCGGTCGGCCTTGATCATTTAATGACTTTCTCCGGAAAGTTCACCGACTCTCTTGTCGCCGGTTCTCTTGAAAAGGTTTCGCTCAGCTTTCTTGTTGATAGTTTGGATGTACGACGCGGAGGCTGCGCCGCCAACATTGCATATGGAATGGGCGTGCTGGGTCTCAACCCAATTTTAATCGCTGCCGTTGGTAAAGACTGGGCTGATTATGAAGCCTGGTTATCTAGACACGGTGTCGATACATCGCATGCTCTGGTGTCGACGACACTTCATACCGCGCACTTTGTTGTAACGACCGATCAAGATCTCAACCAGATCGCATCCTTCTTTCCAGGTGCGATGTCTGAAGCCCGCAACATCGAACTAAGCCCCATCATGGAAAAAACCGGTCGCTTGGACATGATGGTTATTTCACCTGATGACCCAGAAGCGATGCTCCGCCATTCTGATGTCTGCAGACAACTAGGAATTGCCTTTGCCGCAGACCCTTCACAGCAGATGGCACGCATGAGCGGTGATGAGATTAAGTTGCTTATCGAGGGTGCTGCTTACCTGTTTCTCAACGAATATGAATTGGCTCTGGCGATGCAAAAGACAGGGTGGAGCGACAGAGAAATCTTGGAACGAGTGAAAGTCAGAGTTGTGACACTGGGTTCTAAGGGAGCAAAAGTAGAAAGTGCATCAGGGGAGTTTGTTCAAGTTAGTTGCCCCAAAGAGAACTCCAAGACGGATCCGACAGGTGTTGGAGACTCCTTTAGGTCAGGATTTATCGCAGGATTGGCGTGGGGAGTTTCCCATGAACGCTGTGCTCAATTAGGTGCACTCATCGCAACCTATGTCATCGAGACTCTTGGAACTCAGGAATATCGATTTACTAAAGCACAGTTTGTAGAGCGCTTTGCCGAGGCCTACGGGCAGTCGGCAGCTGATGAGATTTCAGTTCATCTTAAGTAATGTGAGCAGTGCCACCCCTCGCCGAGAATAGGCTCGTGTCACGCTGAGGGGGTTTTCAAACTATCCTTAGCCCATGTCCCGACGCACATTTTTGAGCCGCAGTAAGGCTTTGCTTCTCCTGGCCCCGCTAGTTTTGCTAACTGGTTGTTCACAAGTTTCAGGCCTTGGATTTGAAGAAGGCGTCACAAGCGTTAATGATCAATCACTGTCGTTGTGGCAAGGTGCATGGATCGCTGGCGGAGTCGTCGGTGTCATCACATTAGTTCTTATCTTGTGGCCGGCAGTTTTCCACCGCGGCAAAAAAGACGATCCTTCTTTTCCAAAGCAAACCCAATACAACGTTCCGGTTGAAGTTGCTTACACAATTATTCCGTTCATCATCGTTGCAGTTCTGTTTTATTACACTGCGCAGAAGCAGACAATCATTACCGAAAAAACTACAACCTATGCGCATGAAATTACTGTCGAAGGTTTCCAATGGTCTTGGCAGTTCGGTTACCCAGAAGCTGGCCCTAAGGCGCTTGTCACTGGTACCCCAGAGCAGACTCCAACCCTTGTTGTTCCCCTAGGAGAACGAGTTCGTTACACGCTGACAGCAAATGATGTTGTGCATGGTTTTTGGATTCCAGCCTTCATGATTCAGATGCAGAATCTTCCGGGACTTACCAACAGCCTTGAATTTACGGCAAACAAGTTGGGCGAATTCCCGGGACGATGCAACATTTTGTGTGGACGTAACCACTCTCAGATGTTGTTTAAGGTAAAAGTAGTTACACAAGCTGAATTTGATGCATATCTAGAAACACTTAAGGGAGGCCAAGCATGACAACTTATGCAGAAAAGCCCACTATGACGGCTACTAATGCAATGCCGACTCCCAAAGGAAAGTCATTTGTAAAATGGATTACTTCTACTGACCACAAGACAATCGGGTATATGTATCTTTTGACATCATTTGCTTGGTTCCTTATTGGTGGAGTTCTAGCCCTAGCCCTGCGTGCAGAGTTAGCCCGACCAGGAATGCAATTCCTCAGTAACGAGCAGTACAACCAGATTTTCACGATGCACGGAACGATTATGTTGCTGATGTTTGCAACCCCACTCTTTGTTGGTTTTGCTAACGTGATCATGCCGCTACAGATCGGTGCGGCAGATGTGGCGTTCCCACGTCTGAACATGTTGTCGTATTGGTTGTTTTTATTCGGTTCGCTCATGGCCTTCGGTGGATTCCTTTCACCTGGCGGTGCTGCCTCATTTGGTTGGACCGTTTATGCACCACTTTCTAATTCTCAGTACTCACCAGGTATCGGTTCTGACCTTTGGTTAATTGGTCTTGCAATCAGTGGTGTGGGAACAATTCTTGGTGGCGTCAACTTCATTACAACTATTTTCACGATGCGTGCACCAGGCATGACGATGTTCCGTATGTCTATTTTTTCATGGAACGTTTTACTTACTTCGATTTTAGTTTTGCTTGCTTTCCCACCATTAGCAGCTGCGCTATTGGGTCTCGAGTCCGATCGCCTCTATGGAACGCATCTGTTTGATCCTGCCAATGGCGGTGTGATGTTGTTCCAGCACTTGTTCTGGTTCTTTGGACACCCCGAGGTTTATATCTTGGCGCTTCCATTCTTTGGAATCGTTACTGAAATCTTGCCAGTGTTTAGCCGCAAGCCAATCTTTGGTTATCTCGGACTTATCGCAGCAACAATTGCAATTGCAGCTCTTTCAGTTTCAGTATGGGCACACCATATGTTCGCAAGTGGTCAAGTGCTACTGCCATTCTTCTCCTTCATGACGTTCCTCATTGGTGTGCCAACGGGTGTGAAATTCTTCAACTGGATCGGAACGATGTGGCGTGGCCATGTAACCTTTGAAACCCCGATGTTATGGGTTATGGGATTTTTGGTGACTTTCCTATTCGGTGGAATCACCGGAATCATTTTGGCTTCACCACCTCTTGATTTTGCAGTCTCTGCTAGCTACTTCGTAGTTGCGCACTTCCACTATGTTCTCTTTGGAACAGTAGTATTTGCGATGTTCGGAGGTTTCTACTTCTGGTGGCCTAAGTTCACTGGCCGCATGCTCAACGAAACCCTTGGAAAGATTCACTTCTGGACTCTCTTCTTTGGTTTCCACCTCACTTTCCTCATTCAGCACTGGTTAGGAATTAAGGGCTTCCCTCGTCGCTATGCCGATTACTTACCAACTGATGGTTTCACTTTCATGAATACTGTCTCCACTATCGGCTCGTTCTTGCTAGCTCTGTCCATGATTCCATTTGCGATAAACATTTGGATCACTCGTAAGGCACCAATGGTTGGAGTCGATGATCCTTGGGGTTACGGTTCTTCCTTGGAATGGGCAACCTCATGTCCACCACCTCGCCATAATTTCTTGTCGATGCCTCGCATTTCTTCAGAGCGTCCTGCATTTGATCTGCACCATCCTCACGTCAAGACTGAAGGGCATTAATTACCCATGAAAGCATCGTGGAAGTTATTTGGCGGGCTGAGTGTTTTCTATGTGATCATGACAGTTATTTACTGGCAGATCGGCGGCGAAGAAGTTGGTATTGCCGGAATGCTTTTATCTGCTTGTTTGGCTGGAATGGTGGGCTTCTACGTTTGGTTTACACAAAAGCGAATTGGTGTCACGCTTCCTGAAGATAACTTAACCGCTGAAATCGCGGATGGTGCGGGAGAACTTGGTTTCTATAGCCCGCATTCTTGGTGGCCATTGCCCGTGGCAGTCAGCGCATGTGTTTTTGCTCTTGGTTTAATCATTGGTTGGTGGCTTTCACTGATTGGGTTAGGCGCACTGGTTATTTCAATTATCGGAATGGTCACCGAGTATGAAAAACCAGAGATTGCTTCTGCTCACTAATGAGTTCACATCGCGCTGAAATACTTCCCGTAGATTTCCCCAATACGGCTGCAGCGCGAATTACGATTAATGCACCCGCATCTGCAATCTTTGATTTACTGGCAGCCCCTGCAGCCCACCAACGTTTCGATGGTTCTGGCAGCGTAAGAGCTGCGATTTCTGGCCCAGAGCGCCTTTTTTTGGGTGCAACATTTGGGATGTCTATGAAGATTAAAGTTCCGTATCGAATCAAGAACACGGTTGTTGAATTCGAAGAGAACAAGAAGATTACTTGGTGCCACTTAATGAAGTGGACGTGGTGTTATGAGCTTGAGGCAGTTTCGCCAAGTCAAACAATCGTTACGGAATCTTTTGATGCCAGCAAAATTTCACCTTTTTCCAAGTGGTGGCTCAAGCGCACTGGGGCTATGGCGCATAACCCTAAGTTCATGGCTAAATCTCTAGTTTCCCTGAAGGCGATCTGCGAAGGTTGACCTTAGAAAGATTTGCTCCAGCCCTCTTTGTTCTTCTGTGGAGCACTGGCTTTGTAGGTGCTAAATATGGTTTGCCATATGCCGGTCCTTTTGTCTTCTTAGCAGTACGCATTCTGCTCGCAGCCATCCTTCTCTTTGCTCTTGCACGAGCATTGAGAATGCCGGTGCGGATTGGCCGCGGAGCTATAGCTCGCTCGGGTCTGATTGGATTCTTTTTGCACGCCTGTTATCTGGGCGGAGTCTTTTACTCAATTGCACAGGGCTTGCCTGCGGGAGTAGCCGCCGTTGTAACCAGTCTTCAACCAGTTCTGGTCTCTGTTTTCGCGGTGCAAGTCTTGGGGGAGTCACTGCGACGCGTCCAGGTTATTGGTTTGCTAACAGGATTACTCGGCGTTGTCTTGGTTTTAGGCCCATCGTTGGAATCCGAGATACCGATGCCTGCGATCATTGCAATTCTTGTCGCATTAATGGGAAGTACCACTGCCACTTTGCTACAAAAGAAGTTAGGTGCTGATATTCCATTGATTAGTGGAACTGCTTATCAGTACCTGTTCAGCGGTTGTGTACTGGGAATTATTGCCTTAGCAACACAGGAAACTTCGATTACATGGAGCCTTCGCTTTACCGCGGCCTTTGTGTGGCTCGTGCTGGTGCTTTCAGTAGGCGCAATCTTGCTGCTTTTGTGGCTACTTAACACTGGCAGTGCAGCAAAGGTTTCCTCCCTTTTCTATCTTGTTCCACCAGCAACTGCGATAGAAGCATTCCTTCTCTTTGGCGAAAAAGTAAACACCCAGGGCTTCCTAGGTATAGGAATTACCGCCTTGGGTGTTTGGCTTGTAATGCGAGGTTAGAGCCAGTTAACTTAAATTAATGGCTCTCGATTTCCTTGAGATCTTCGGTCGAGACTTTTGGAACGGCTTCAGAATGAGCAACACTCATACGAGAGCGAATCTTGTTTCTTATCGCACCTGCACGTTTAACGCCGCGAGCATCTTCGGTTGGAAGATCTAGTGCAGGTAGTTGCTCATGTGAAGTCAAAAGGTATGCCTTCTCTGGTGAGATTGGTTCGTGTACTTCAACAAACTCTCCACTTGGCAAACGCAGTAAGCGACCAGTCTCTCGACCATGCAAAACAAGTTCACGGTCAGCTCGTTGCAGAGACAGACACAGGCGCTTGGTGATTACAAATGCAAGAGGAGGTAATACAAGAATTCCAATTCGGGTGCCCCACATGATTTGATTAATTGATAAATCGAAGTGTGTAGCAATCAAATCGTTTCCACCGTTAATCAAGGCAACGATCATGAAAGTAATTGACATGGCACCTAGTGCAGTTCTGTTTGGTGCATTGCGTGGACGATCGAGCAGGTGGTGTTCGCGCTTGTCGCCAGTAATCCAACTTTCGATAAATGGATATAGCGCCATACCAGTGAACAAAATTCCAGGAACAATAAGTCCCGGAATCAAGATGTTCCACGAAACGGTGTAGCCAAAGAAATATGTTTCAATCGGTGGGGCCATTCGAACAAGCCCATCAAGCCATCCCATGTACCAGTCAGGCTGTGAGCCCGCGGTTATCTGGCCTGGCGTGTAAGGGCCGTATAACCAGATCGGGTTAATGGAAGCGACCGCGGAAATAAATGCTGTAACTCCAAATACGATAAAGAAGAAACCGCCAGCTTTTGCCATGTAGACCGGCATCAATGGGTAACCAACAACGTTCTTCTCTGTGCGACCTGGACCTGGGTACTGAGTGTGCTTCTGGTACCAAACCATCATCAAGTGAACGGTGATGAGCGCAAGAAATGCGCCCGGTAAGAGCAGCACGTGAACGATATAAATACGGGGGATAAATGCTTCACCAGGGAAGGCTCCGCCGAAAGCAAAATAAGACAGGTATGACCCGACCACGGGTATCGCTTGAATGATTGCTTCGGCGATTCGAATACCAGTTCCAGACAGCAGATCATCTGGAAGTGAGTAACCAAGGAAGCCTTCAACAATTCCCAAAGTAAGAAGTCCAATACCGATGATCCAGTTAGCTTCACGTGGCTTGCGGAATGCACCAGTAAAGAAAACTCGCATCAAGTGAGCAACAATTGCAGCCATGAAAATAAGCGCGGCCCAGTGATGAATCTGGCGCATCAACAAACCACCACGAACTTCAAATGAGATGTGAAGCGTTGAGGCATAAGCCGCAGACATTTGCACGCCTTCTAGCGGTTCGTAACTTCCTTCATAAATAACTTCCCGTGCTGATGGATCAAACCAAAATGTTAGATATGTACCTGACAACAAAAGAATGATGAATGAGTAAAGAGCAACTTCACCCAGTAGGAATGACCAGTGATCAGGGAAAACTTTTTGCAGGTTCTTTTTCATCCATGCTGCAGCACCAGTGCGCTCATCAACGTAATTAGCGACCTGCCCTAAACGATGTTCTGTTGTCATGAAGAAATACGCCCCCAAAAGCTAGGTCCTACAGGTTCATTAAATGGTTCGCGAGCGACCAGGAAACCCTCGGCGTCCACTGAGATATTTAACTGCGGAAGTGGTCTAGCCGCAGGTCCAAAAATAACCTTTGCCGCACGGGTCACGTCAAAAGTTGACTGGTGGCATGGGCACAAAAGGTGCTTGGTCTGTTGTTCGTATAGGGCGACGGCGCAACCCATGTGGGAACAAATCTTTGAGAAAGCGATGATGCCTTCGTGCGTCCAGCTCAGGCGCTCTGCATCCAAGTTGAACTCTTCTGGGCGCAAACGAATCAGTAGAACTGCATCCTTAGCAATGTCATTGAGTTTTCTGTGCTCGGGGTCATCGGTTTCAGGAAGCACCTGGGCAACTGCTCCAACTTCAAGATCGGATGCACGAATGCGTCGGTCACCCGGGTCTGTTACTAAGTAAGTTCCAGACTTCCAAGAAGTCTCTTTCAAATCATTTCCTGGCAAAGGTCCGAGATCTCTAAAAAGTAGCAGCGGTGAAACCGCGGACAAGCCAAGGGCGGCACCAAGAGTTCTCTTGATCAATGAACGTCGTCCCAAGCCAGTTGCAGCTGCACCTTCTTTTACGGTCTCAACAAGCTCTTTGCGATCTTGATCTGGTGAGCGGAATTCATGACGCTTTGCAACGACTTCGTGATCTGGCATCAAAGTTTTCGCCCAGTGAATCGCACCTAGTCCAATGAAAAAGAGTGAAATTGCCATTCCCAATCCAACGCCAATGAAGTGTGCGTTCTGATCTCCTAGTACTGGAACAAAGAAATAGATATCGCGTGGAATAAAAAATGAGGCAATCAGTAGAACTGTTCCGGCCGCGGATATTGCAAACATGGAAGCGACTTGACGTTCTGCGCGACGAGCTGCAATGGGATCATGGTCAGCTTTGCGATAAACGTGCGCAGGCAGACCTGGATCTTTAATCGCTTCTAATTCATTAGTCATGAGTTATCTCGCCTTCATTGCTAGCCATACAGCTACGCCAATGAGCAGTCCGAGTCCAAGACTCCATGCAAGTAAGCCTTCAGTAACTGGACCAACTCGGCCGAGTGAAGCTCCACCAATGTTTGGTTCAGCTTCGGCGGCCTTGATCCACTTAATGATGTCTAACTTTTCTTTAGGAGTAATTGTCTTGTCGCTAAATACTGGCATTGCTTGTGGTCCTGTCACCATTGCTTCATAAATGTGTTTTGGTTCCACACCCATTAACGTTGGTGCATATTTTCCTTGCGTGAGCGCTCCACCTTGTCCCGCAAAGTTGTGGCACATCGCGCAGTTAGTTCGGAAAAGTTCTCCACCCTCTGCGGTACTTCCATCACGTTCATAATTTAATTGAGCCTCAGTTGGAATCTCTGGGCCAGGAGCAAGTGATGCTACGTAAGCGGCCAAAGCAGCTGTTTCTTCAGGGGTATACAAAGGCTCTTTGCGTGCTGCTTGCTGGCTCATGTCAGCCATTGGCATGCGACCTGTGCCTACTTGGAAATCCACAGAAGCAGCTCCTACACCAACCAGCGATGGTGCGATCACTCCACCTTCAGAGTTTAGACCGTGGCAAGAGGAGCAACCCTTTAAAAAGATTTGACGACCTTCTTCGATCAATGCAGATCGGTCAGCTTTTGTTGTTTGGGCAGTTGTCGTCGCACTTGCAACGCTAAATGTTGTTCCAATCGCAAGCAATGCAAAAATCAACAATGCCGGACCGACTGCCTTGTGGCGACGGTAGCGAGATAAACGCTTCACTTATATTCCTTACTACTTAATCAGGTAAATCGCAGCAAAAAGTGCGATCCAAACGACGTCTACGAAGTGCCAGTAATACGAAACAACAATTGCAGTTGTTGCTTGTTGGTGAGTAAATCGACGAGCTTTAGCAACGCGGACCATCACGATTAAGAAGGCGATGAGCCCACCCGTTACGTGCAAACCGTGGAAACCAGTTGCAATATAGAAAACAGAACTGTAAGCATTTGTTGAGAGTGCAAGACCTTCTGAAACCAACATCGCATACTCGTACACCTGACCGGCGATAAAGAATGAACCCATCAAGAAAGTTGTGGCAAACCATTCACGCATTCCCCACTTGTTGATCTGGTACAACTTTCCAGTTCTGCGATTTTGAAAACGCTCGGCAGCAAAGACACCAAACTGACAGGTCACCGATGAGAGAACCAAGATCGTCGTGTTAAATGCTGCAAAGGGGATGCTTAAGAGTTCAGTTGACTCGGCCCAAATCGCTGGCCCCTGCACTGCGCGGATCGTGAAGTACATGGCAAAGAGCGCGGCAAAAAACATTAACTCGCTAGAAAGCCAGACGATCGTTCCAACCGCTACTGCATTAGGGCGGGAGATTTTTTGGTGTGACACTGCGCTCGACATAGAGGTGATTATTCCCGAAAACATGCTCGCCGTCTGCCTGGGGAGCGTCCAGAACCCCTCGTTTTTGCTCCTAAAGAGGTGAAACGGATCACCTCAAAAAGGTCTCACCTGAGAGCGGGCAGTGGGAGGAAGCTGCAGTGTTTTTCATTAGAATGAAGGCATGGCTGAGACTAAAAAACAGATCATCGTTTATTCAGATGACTCTTCGGTTCGATCCTCCATCGCCTCGGCATTGGGTATTCGCGCAGCTAAAGATTTGCCTGAACATGAAATTCATGAATTTGCGACAGGTTCGGCCCTTCGCGCCTATGTGGACTCCAAAAATCTTGCCGGTGGTTTTCGTGCAGATCTTTTCATTTTAGATGGCGAAGCTGCTCAAGAGGGTGGTCTAGGAATGGCTCGTCAGTTAAAGGATGAGGTTTTTAACTGTCCACCAATCATTGTGATTACAGGTCGCAAGGAAGACAAGTGGCTTGCTGCTTGGTCACTTGCCGAAGCATCTGTGGTTCACCCCATCGACCCATTCACCATGGCTAAGACCGTCGCAGAATTGTTGCGCGGCACTGCAGTCGTTTCTGCTTAACTTTTCTCATGAGCCAGGTGCTGTGGGATGAAAACATAGCAATTGTTGAAGCAGGTTTAGATCTAGAAGTTGATCGAGTTCAGTGGTGCATGAATGAAATCCTGAACGGTGCAACTGATAGTTCAACGATCGAGAGATTTCTGATCGCCCTTAAAAACAAAGGGGAGAGCCCAGAAGAGGTCGGAGCCTTAGTTGCTCAGATGTATCAACATTGTGCGCCAATTTCAATTTCAGAAAGAGCCGTGGACACCGTTGGAACCGGTGGCGATGGAGCGCACACAATTAACATCTCAACTACCTCAGCAATAATTGCAGCCGCAGCTGGTGCAAAAGTTGTTAAGCATGGAAATCGTGCGGCTTCTTCGAAATCGGGATCAGCTGATTTACTAGAAAACTTGGGCATTAATATCAATCTCAACGGCCAGGCGGTCGAAGAGAGCTTTGCTTCATTAGGTATTGGTTTTTGTTTCGCTCCACTGTTTCATCCAGCGATGAAACATGCAGCCACTGCTAGAAAAGAGTTAGGTGTGCCCACGGTATTTAACATTTTGGGACCGCTCGCAAATCCAGCTCGGCCGCAAGCTGCTGCCATCGGTGTTGCTAATGAACGGATGCACCTCGTAATGGCGCAAGTTTTAGGTGCTCGTGGGGTGGATGGTTTCGTTTTTAGAGGTGATGATGGCCTTGATGAGATAACTCTTGCAACAACAACATCAGTTTTAAGTATTGGAACGGAAGAAATTACAAGCGGCCTTATTAGTCCGCAAGAGTTTGGAATTTCATTGGCTCCGATTGCCGCACTGGTAGGGGGAGATGGTGCAGAAAACGCGCGCATCTCAAACTCAATATTCGCTGGCGAAAAGGGAGCCCATCGCGATGCTTGCGTGCTTAACGCTGCAGCTGCGATTGCAGCTTATGAGGGAAGAACAGAACTTTCATTGCATGAACGAATGGCTTCGGGTGTTGATGCCGCGATTTCAGCAATTGATTCAGGAGCAGCCCAAGAACTAGTCCGCAGATGGGCTGCGCTTACTCAGAAATTGGGCGCTTGACTCTTTTCTTGCGTGACGGAAAATTTCGCATCTGTTCAAAATTGTGTACATCAAAACCAGCAAGGCGTTCAATGAGTCCATGCAGCACATCAACCGTTGCCATGGCATCATCGAGGGCACGGTGATTGGGCGAAGTTGCTGCCCCAAAAAATTCAGCCAAGGTTGAAAGTTTGCAGTTAATCACTTCATCCCGATCGAGAACCGCTCTAGCAAGTCGAGCAGTATCTACAGTTAGATAATCTGGCCATTGGATTTCATGAGTTTTCGAGGCAGCTTTTACAAAACTTAAATCGAAGGGCGAGTTATGGGCCACAACTACGGTTTCATCGGCGCTGCCCAGAAACTCAAACAAGGTCGGAAGAATTTCATCAATAAATGGCGCTGAAATCAGCATCTCATCTGAAATTCCAGTCAGTTGTGTGATGAATACTGGAAGTGAATGACCAGGATCTACAAAGCTTTGAAAAGTTCCTAGAATCTCGCCGCCCTTGACTTTAACTACACCAATCTCGGTGATCCCCGCGCCCAATTGAGGTGAGCCACCAGATGTTTCAAGATCTAAAACTGCAAAGGTAGTTTCGGCGAGAGACTTCTCTTCAACCTTTTGCATGCAATGAATCGTATGTCATTGATCTGACAATGATTAAGTCGTACCCTTTAACTATGGCAGTTCAAGGAGCACCAGCAGGTTGGATGCAGGATTGGGCCGCGCAAGGCACTGGAAAAAATGCACATGTGGGTGTCTTGTTGGTTCATGGTTTCACGGGATCACCGGCATCAATGCGCCCGTGGGGGGAGTTCCTTCATTCAAAGGGGTACACAGTTCGGGTTCCATTATTGCCTGGACATGGAACTCAGCCAGAAGATTTGAACAAAGTTAAATGGCAAGAGTGGCCAGCCAAAGTTGAATTTGAATTAAGCGAACTTCGTAAAACGTGTGATGTGATTTTTTTAGTTGGTCTATCCATGGGCGGCGGAACCGTACTGAATGTGGTTGCATCGATTAACAATGAAGTCGCGGGGTTGATTTTGGTTAACCCAATGATTCATGTGAAAGGAGTTCCAGTAGAACTTGCGTTTTTGATATCAAGATTCCAAAAAATGCGCACAAGCGTGGGCGATGACATCAAGCGCCCCGGAATCACTGAATGGGGATACGACGCTTTGCCAACTCGGGGGATTTATCAGCTCTTGAAGATGCTGCGAATTACTCGTGCAAATTTGGGGAAGATAACCGTGCCTGTGCAGTTATTTCATTCAGTTGACGATCACACCTTGCCCGTAACTAACACCGAAATCATTCTGAGCGAAATTGGATCCAGCAACAAGAGTCGGATCGAGTTAGTGAACAGTTATCACGTAGCGACGATGGATTACGACCAAGAACTGATCTTCCAGAACTCTCTAACTTTTATCGAAGCCAACACCAAGTAGTTTTACGAGAGAGCAAGACCAACTGCAATACCCAGAATTCCTATTGCAGAGATACCCGTTAGCGATCTGCGAACCATAGGTTTTTGGATGTATGACGCGGATTTCTTCACGGTCCAGATCAAACCAATGTTCCACAGAATGGAAATCAGCGCCCAGACTGCGCCTAGAGCGATGATTCCGAATCCCAGAGAAGTTTCCTTAGGAATAAATGCAGGGATAAAAGCAACGGCATAAACCGCAGCCTTTGCATTAGTGAGATTAGTTATCAAACCCAATCTAAATGATCCCCAGGCGGTTGATTCCTCATGGCTTTCTAGATCAAACTTTCCGAACTCTTTTCGAAGAGATAGAAAGGTTTGTGCAGAAATGAAGGTCAAGAAAACAACTCCGGACCATTTGAGAATCAAATATGCAGTTTCTGATTCAGTAAATATCGCAGATAGTCCGATGGCACTCGAAACGCTCCAAATCAATATGCCTGCACAGTTTCCAATGGATGATAGAAATGCAGCTTTGGGTCCGCCAATAATGGATTGACGCAAGACCATTGCAACTCCTTGGCCAGGGATCATTACCAACAAAGTAGTTGCCAGGACAAAAGAGGGGAGATTTTCTAAGAGCGTCACAACTAGACCTTACGTGGCTTTAGCGTTAATTCCTCAACTTCCAAACGATTAGCCCTGAACTCATTTATTGAAGACTCACTTGGGTAACCTAGAGAAATTCCACACAGCAATCGATAGCCCTTAGGTACATCAAACTCTTTGCGAACAACATCATCCCAAATAGCAACGGCGCCTTGAGCACATGTTCCTAGACCGTGGGCGTGTGCCGACAACATTAAGTTTTGCATCATCAATCCAGCATCAGATGCTGCGTAGACATGCAGCGACTTGTGAACATAAATGAAGAGCTCAACCGGTGCACCAAAGAATGAATAATTCTTAGCCCATTGTTGATCGCGAGCTGGACGGTCTCCTCGAGCAACGCCAAAGAATTCATACATTTCCCGACCAACGCGTTCGGCGCGAGGCTTTAAGTCAGCAGGGTATGGCTTTGCAATTGAACGATTACTTGTAGGAAGTCCGTATCTGGAATAAATAATCCTAAGTTTGTTCAAAATTCCTTTGCGCATGATTTTGGAGAGAACGCCCCAACGTGAAAGGAATTCGGAGCTGATTCGATCACGTACATCACCAGTTGCCACAGCTACCTTAAATGGACGTGTATTTGACCAACTAGGGGCGGTAAGACTGTCTTTAAGGATTTGTTCAAGAATTTCTTGCGGCACCGGCGTTGAAAGAAAATCACGGGTGCTTCTGCGCGAGGCCAAGAATTGAGAGAAGTCTTCGGGCTTGTACATCCCCGAACTTTATCTAAACTCCTTGGATACTCATGGGTAAATCTGGTCATTCAGTAATTTCTTCTGTGTGGACGATACTGGGATCGAACCAGTGACCCCCACAATGTCAATGTGGTGCTCTACCGCTGAGCCAATCGTCCTAGGTGTGAGAACTATACAACAGTCATTTACCGCGAATAATCATCCTCAATACGCTCAATATCGTCCTCGCCAAAGTACGTTCCTGTTTGAATTTCGACAAAGACAAGTTCCTCAGATCCTTCATTTCCAATTCGGTGCAAAATACCGACACCGACATCAACAGTTTCACCCGGAAGTTTTGTGAAGACTTGACCATCTAAAGTAACGGTAGCTACTCCAGAAACAATGAACCAATGTTCTTGACGTTTTTGATGACGCTGATATGAAAGACGGCAACCTGAAGAAACGTAAATGCACTTAACTTTATGGTGATCACTTTCTTGCAGAACTTCGTAATGTCCCCAGGGGCGAACTGATTCATCTGCCGACATTGCCAACATCCTCCGTTATGTGTAGACGATGAGTCTTTCACTAATAATGGAGGTCGGGACGGGATTTGAACCCGTGTAGAGGGATTTGCAGTCCCTTGCCTCGCCTCTCGGCCACCCGACCATATAAATATCGCCGCTAGATTTAATTCTTTGAAGAGAGTTCAATCTAAACGGCGAGTATCAGAGCGGACGACCGGGTTCGAACCGGCGACCTGAACCTTGGCAAGGTTCCGCGCTACCAACTGCGCTACGTCCGCGAGGAGGGCAAATCTAGCGCAGGAGAGCCGTAAGCGCCAAAGTGAGGGGGATTGGTTAGCGTTATCCCGTGCCAAACCAGATGAATCAACCCATGTTTTGGATGGGGGGACGATTAGCAACTGATCTCGTTGAGATCTCGCATGAGCCTTCCTGTTTGGATGATGGAGATTTTTGGGCGGTGTCTACAACCTTTGAAGGAGCTTTTACCGCCGCGAAGTTTGCAACCGTTGTTGATTCAGATTTTCCAGATGCCAGTTGGTCGCCCATTAAATCCCAATGGGACAGTGTTCCTGATCAAGTGGGGTACATCGGTTATGTCGAGCGAATTCGAGAGTTGATTGCTCAAGGTTGGGTCTATCAAGTTAACGCATGTCGCCGATTAACTACTGACGATTCAAACTCAAATTTACGTGGATTGTTTCAAGGGATTCTCAATAACAATCCCGCACCGTGGGCAAGTTATCTCGAGATACCTGAGCTCAACATTGCATCGGCTTCACCTGAACTGTTTCTGCAACGTTCAGGTTCGAGAGTAAAAACATCTCCCATCAAGGGCACCCAGTTACTGGGCTCTTCCGAGTTTGGAACCAAAGATCAATCAGAGAACATCATGATCGTAGATCTGATGCGAAATGATTTAGGAATGATTTGTCAAAGTGGAACCGTCGAAGTCTCGCGGCTGCTTTACAGTCAGGATCATCCAGGTTTACAGCATTTGGTATCTGATGTTGAAGGAGATTTGGTTTCTGGAATTTCGTGGCGCAGCATCCTTGAGTCAATCTCACCTCCCGGGTCAGTCAGTGGTGCACCTAAGTCATCTGCGGTTTCAGTGATTGCAGAACACGAAAAGCCACGTGGACCTTATTGCGGAATATTGGGTTGGGTACAAGGGGATCAAGCTCAACTGTCAGTTGCTATTCGCATTTTCTGGAAAGATGAAAAGATCAATTTCGGAACAGGCGCAGGCATCACTTTCAGCAGCCAATCCCAAGCTGAATGGGAAGAAACTGAACTGAAAGCCTCGCGATTGATAAAGATTGCTGCAGGGCAAATTTAATGAGAGTCATACAAAACGGCGCGCTGGTCCCGATCGAAGAAAGTGATTGCAACGACAAGGGTTGGATGATTGGTAATGGAGTCTTTGAAACAATAAAGACTGTAGAAAACAAGCCTTGGGCATTGTCTAGACATATGCGCCGTGCTGTTGCTAGCGCACAACAGCTGGGACTTCGAATACCGGCAGAGGATTTGGTTCGAAATTCTGTTGAGAATCTGCTGGAAACTCAACAGCACGCACATGGATTATTGCGACTTTCCTTTGGCAAAAATGGAAATTGGAGCGCGGTTCATCTTGCCTATGAACCAGTGATGCACGGGGCGAAATTGTTGACGTATGACAAAGAGATTGTGGTGCAAGGCCAACCCATAAAAAGCTATCCGTACACCCATCGCCTAAAAATACTCGAAGCCATCAAACTTTTGGGCGCAGATGAAGCGATTGTTTGCAATGACAAAGGAAAAATCTGTGAAGGTTCGGTAACCAATCTGCTGCTGCGCATTGATGACAAGTGGGTTACGCCACCAATTAGTGATGGCGTATTGCCAGGAGTCATGCGTGCCTTAGTGATCGAATACTGCGGCGTCTCTGTCAGAAGCATTGATAGATCCGAAATTTCTCGGGTTCAATCCGCATTTTTATTGAGCAGTTTACGAATAGCTCAACCTGTAACCGCTATAGATGGAAGAGAAGTTGAGCAATCCGCTGAATTCTTGGCCGAAATTGAAGCGATGGCGCTAAGGACTTCGGTAGGCTAACCACATGGCCCAGATTTCGATCACAGTTGATGGCGCTGCCCTAAAGCTAGAGGCAGATCAACGCCCAACCCATATCTTTGCCGACAATAAAGAAGTTGTCGT
>Ga0315904_10003215_pt1 | contig 24319 bp, 26 predicted proteins | sample LakEriMetagenome_6_FD_203529 | JGI IMG/M metagenome (GOLD analysis project Ga0315904, IMG submission 203529) | Freshwater fungal communities from buoy surface, Lake Erie, Ohio, United States - Buoy 12 MA120 | ecosystem: Environmental > Aquatic > Freshwater > Lake | place: USA: Lake Erie, Ohio... | reverse complement strand
CTGCACAGCCGCGCCGACGCCCTTGGTCAGCCCAAGGGTGGCCGTCGCCGTAGCCGCGGCCTGTACCGCGCTCTCCGCGGGCTTCGTGATTGCTGCTTCCGCGCTTGCCGAGGCCGTCGCCGCCACGTTGGCGTACGCGGCGTACGCGAGGTCAACGTTGACGCTGGCAATCGCCGTCGCGCCGCAGTCGAGCGGTTTGCTGACCGTGCTGCCCGTAGAGGCGACACAGACGCCCGAGACGTTGCCGTCGAGCGGCTTGTAAAGGTCGGCGTTGACCGAGGAGGAGGCACTTGCCGCAGCCGTGCTTTCGGCGACGAACGCCACCACAATGTTCGTGGTGACGTTGGGCGTGGCAGTGGCGGTGGAGGCGAGCGGCTTGCTGACAGCCGTCGACACGCTGCTCGTGGCATCTGCCACAAGGCTGCCGTCCAGCGGGGCCGTCTTGGCGAGGTCGGCGCTCCCAACGTTGGTGATCGCCGCCACACCCGCCATCAGCGGGGTCGCTTGCGTCGTGCTGCCCGAGGCCGAGGCCGAGGCGGTGATTGCCGCACCCAGCCCCTTGATGACCGCAAGCGGAACGGTGACGGTAGCGACAGCAGCACCAGAGCCGTCGAGCGGCTTGGCGAGGGTAACCGAGGTGTTGGTCGCCGTAGCGACGCCGGAGCCGGTCGCTCCGAGGTTTGCGGTCCGGGTTAGGCCAGCGGTGGTGCTAGCGACAGCGGACGCTGTCGAGGCGACCTTGTACGCGACGCTGGTAACTGCGGTCGTGGTTGCCAGCCCAGCGACGGAAGCGCTGAGCGGCTTGCTGACGGCAAGCGCCGTCGTAACCGTTGCGACACCGGTAGCCGCAGCGGCGATAGGCTTTGAAACACCAAGGGACGCGGAAGCACTCGCGGCCCCCGAGACGGACGCCGCGAGCGCGTGGTACTCCCCAGCCGAGCCGTTGAGGACGGCTTGGTTGAGGACCGGGGTATTAAATACCGCCACGCTCGCGGCCCCCGCGCCCGATTAGTTGTCGATCTGGAACGACAGCGACGAGATCGGGAAGGTGACGGTGTCGCCTTGGTTGATCGTCTTGGCGATGTTAAGCGCACCGTACACGAGCAAGTTCCCGCTGGACGAAGCGTCCCAGACGCCGAAGTGCGTCACCGTACCCCACGAGGCGGTCGGAGTCGGGAACGTGATCGCCACGTTGTTGCTGGTCGTGCCGGTCGTGCCAGAAGACGCCACCGTCGTGGTCGCACCCTGCGTGCCCGCCCAGTTCGTCAGCGACGGCGGGAGGTCTTGCCGCGCATACGCGTTGCCAGAAACCTCGGTGCCGCCCGTCGAGTCAGACGGAGCAGCGGTGAGCAGCCCAACGTGTAGGCCAGCCGGGAAGGTGTACGCCTGCCCACGGAACAGCCGGTCGATCAGCTTGTTCTCAAGATAGTCAGTAATAGCAGCCATGTTGTTTCTCCTTAAGCAATTTGGTCACGGACTAGAAATTTCAGCCGGTCGAATAGCGTCTGCTTCTCGCCGTCAAAGTTCACTTCTACTTCGCCTTCGTAATACCCGGGCGCGACGTTAAGCGTGCTGCCCGGAAAGTTGAACATCACTTCTCCACTCGCACCTCCGTTCAGTTTGGTGACAGGGATGGTGGTTAGCACCGCCTCCGCTGTCACGCTGCGGAAGTGGATGGACACGCTGGTGTCTGCGTCGCTTACGTCGAGAGCTGTCCCGTCTGACTTGGTGAGTTTGAGTTTGATGTAGGGGCGGTTATCGCCCTTCACGAGTTTGATTTCTTCAGCCATTGCTGTTCTCCCCGTCGGTCTCGGGAACCTGTGGCGGCACAGGCGGTGCTTGCTCGTCCGTCGGCATGGCCCCCATGTCTGGCGCAAAGTCGTCGTCCGCCGACTCCTCCGGTGCGAGCGGAAGCCCAGCGGCCTGACGGAGATGGTTCTCCAACTCGCGGTCGGGGAACATCGTCGCGCCCGACGCCGTGAGCTTGCTGACAAACTCGCCAAGCGCAGTCAGGTCCGGCTTCTCCAAATCGCCCGGAACAATCATTGGCATGGACTCGGCGTCCATCCCGTTCAGCTTCCAGAGCCGCGGCAGCAGGTGGCGGTTGAACACCTCGGCGATGCCTTTGGTGTACGCGCCCACAGCCGTGGCGAATATCTCGGTTTTGTTTGACGACAGCGCGAAACTGCCCGTCGCGCCCTGCCCAAGGAAAATGAAATCAGCGAGGACGCTGGTCGCAATCGCCTTGTTGTAGCGTTCGATTACCTTGCTGGTGTCGAACTGCCGCGAGCCGCCCGTCGAGAGCAGCTTGATTTCGAACATCAGGTTGCCGCTGCTGTCTCGCGTTGACGGGAGGACCAAGCCCTCGTGCGTGTCGCGCTTGATGCTGCGGATGAGGCGCTTGTACTCCTCGGCGACCTGCCGGTCGATCTTGTCCGCACCCTGCATCAGGTAGTTCGACGGGATGTAGGCAATCGGCAGTCCGGCGAGATCGCGCTCCAAGCCGATGGCCTCTACCTCTTCGATGCGCTTCTTGAAGAACCACGGGCGGTACGCGTTACGAAGCACGCTGCGTCCTTCCGGGTTGTTGCGCTCCTCGGAGGTGCGGAACAGCAGCAGCTTTTCGATGGGGATGCAGACCATGCCGCGGTCGTATGGCTGCTGCCACACGCCGACGATGCTGCCGTCGTGCGGGTCCATCTCCCACTTTGGAATCGTGTTCTGGGCACGCAGCGACAACGCTCGGATGCCGATCTTGCGGTCGTTGTAGAGGCTGCGCCCCGTCGGGTCCGTCGAATCCGTGCCGAGACGCCGCTTCCAAATGATCTCCATCGGCGCATAGCCGTAGGTGAACATGGAGCAGATTTCGGTGATGACGGAGTTCCACGACACGCTCATGTCGTGCATGACCTCCTCAACGAACTGCTTTCCCCCTTCGGCCTCGGGCGAGTCGTCGGTCGCCTGCACGCGCCACTCGACCTGTCGTATCAACATCGTGATAGCGAACAAGACCGCGCCGACGATGGGATCGTTGTCCGCCATCTCGCGGTAGATGCGTGAGCCGTTGAGGCCACGCAGGTCGCGCTCGGCCTCTTCTTGGACGTAGCCGCCATACGCACGCAAGCCCGACGTGCCAATGACACTCGGGTCGTACTTCAGCGCCTCTCGTGTTTCTTCTGCCATCAGTATTCTCCTCGCTCGTCGGCGCTGACCCACGGACTAATCCGCGACAGGCCGTCTGGACGTGCATACGCCAAATCGGGTGCTGCGGCGCGGTACTGTTGCCACGCAAGAGCCAGCGCCACGACGCAGTCGTCGTGTAGCCCGTCCGGCGCGTTGTATGTCGCACCAGTTCGGGTGTACCTGTACTCAAAACTTTCAAGTTCCGTACGGAGAAGACCGTCCGGGATTCGAAGCTGCCGTTGCTGGATGGCGAGGACTAGCCCCTCCATCAGCTGCTGCTTCGATTGCGCGGTGAATTTGAATCCGCTGACGTTGTGTCGCTTGGACTGTAGGCGCTCGACAATAGGGTCGCCCACACCCGTAGAGTCTACCAGCGTCGGCACGTTTCCGATAAGGGACAGGATGCGCCCCTCGGTGGTTTCCCACGTGCCTTGCCACCGTTCAAACCCGCAGACCGCACCGCGTCGGTCGATGCCAACGACTACAGACCAGTCGTGAGACTTGGCAAGGTCGACGCCGATGGCGACGGGACGATCTTCGGAGATGGTGCCGACGCACGCAGCGATGTGATGGATGCCGAAGGGGTTCCCTTGGTCGTCCGACGGTTCGGCAAGGTATAGCTCGCGGAACACGGCGTCGGGGAGGAGCCGCTTGGCGTCCTCGACCTCGGCGGCTTCCAGAACGCCACCCGCGACGGCGTCGTAGGCAGTCAGCTTCGCATAGTGATACCCGTCGTCTCCGGATTCGGCGCGGCGGGCGATGCGGTAGTGCCAGTTCGTCCGGCCCTTGACGTTGCCGATGATCCGGACCGGCCCGCGGGTCGCCGTCAGCGTGGAGCGGACAGCAATCCACGAGTCCTCCCGGCAGCGCGACGCTTCGTCGATGACGGCAGCGTAGACGTCTTCACCGTAGAGGTTGTCTGGCTTTTCAGCGGTTTTGAACCAGATCGTGGACATAGGCGCGAGCAAACGGATGGTGAGTTCGGACTCGTTTGCAAGATAACTGCCGACCGGCAATCCCGCCTTGATGCGCCGAAACGCGATCTTGGCCTGCGGGTACACCGGCGCGACCCACCAGAAGTTACGGTTAGTGCCGCCGTTCAGGACCGCCTGCTCGACGAGCCACGCCATGCAGCCGACGGTCTTGCCCGCCTTGGTGCTGGCCTCGACCACGCCGTAGCGGGCGTCGCAAAAGATGGCCCGCTCTTGCGCGTCGTAGAGCCACGGGCGCAGGTATTCGCCCTCAACCGGCTCTAGTTTTCGCGCCGCGCCCATCAGTTCACCGACGGGCGGTCGCCCAACCGCAAGGTAAAGCGCACCGGACCCGCCGACTCCATGACGGCAGTCGCCTCGGCGGCACGGTCGTTGTAGCCGCCCTTGGACTTGAGCAGGAATATCGACGCGGTGAGCGCGGCCTTGATGTCCTGCTGCTGCGACGCGATCCGGTACAGGTTCGCCGAGACGCGGGAGAGCATCCGCAGCTTCCCCTGCTCAAGCTCATCGGCGTAGTGGACCCGCAGCGTCTTGGCGTCGATCCCCACCAGCTGCGCCGTCTGCTCGTGTGTCATGTCGTTGAGCATTGCCAGCTCCACGAGGTTCCGGGTTTGGGGGCTAGGGGCGTGCTTGTTCGCCGGTCCTTTTTTTTCTACCGGGGAAGGGGGCAGGGGCGGGGGAGCCGGGGCCACAGGGGGCGCAGCGGCGGCTCCCGGGGCGGGTGGGGCGGCTTTGGCGGGGGTTCGGGTTTTCTTCGGCATAGGGGTTATCGCCACGGTGATATTAGGACTTGCCAAAGTCCCGAAACCGAGCCACATTATCACCATCGTGATAACCATAGGCACAGAGCGGGTTCCGGGGCATACGCAGCCTCATCGCGGTGAGAGCGGATGGCTGCAAGCGATACAGGAAATCCGGGGATAGTTCAATCGGGCAGTTTTTTAACCGGGGCGAAGCCCCATCAGCTTGGAGGAAGCGAAATGACAGGCGTACAGAAAATGGTTCTACCGAAGGGCGCGTTTGAGGCGATCCAGAATGTGGTCGCCAAGATGGCGGCGCAGAAGGCGGCGACGATGCCGCCCAAGGAGCCGAGGTCGACATTGCTCTCACAGGCGCGAGAGGCGGTAGCTGGTGGCAACCTCCCGCCGATGTTGGAGTTCAATAGCGAGCGGAATTACAGCTACAACACCCACGCGAAGGCGCTTCACCAGCTGGCTGACGTGAACGACGTCGCTGGGCTTGTTGCTTACCCGCTCAAGGGGAGCAACACCTACGCCCGGGCGCTGATCGGTTACCGCGACTTGCTGCTCGACCATCTCAAGGCTGCCAAGGTATCGGGCGAGGCGAAGCGCGACGCCCAGTCGAACGCCCAAAAGGCGACAAAGCAGACTGCGCCGCAGAAGACCCCCGCGACGAAGGCAACGAAGGCGACAGCGAAAGCGGCGAACGCGACTGCGAGCGCAGCGATACGGACCGCAAAAGTGAAGAAGGCTTCCAAGTAGCGCATGGTTGGTCCGAGGTTAGGTTTTGCTTAAGCAACGAGTGGCGCATCGAATCTAGTGTTGACAGGTTTCGGTGCGCCACCGACGCTTATGAGCGAGGAGTGGATATGGCGAGCATCTGGGCACAAGAGCGAGGCGAGAAAGAGCCGCGTAAAGTTCGCGGATACCTTGACGCTGGCGACGCAAAGAAACTGATCCGGTCGATGGTGCGCCGCTGGTCGGGGCCGGTTGTGGAGGCGCAAGCCTACGACTACCTGCTGTTTCGCACCGAGGCCGAGTACCTGCAGGGACGCCCTTGCGGAAGCCTGTTCGTGGAGTTTTTCAGCCCGCCGTCCGCGCCCGAGCCGGGACAGCCGACGCGCCCCACCTCTACGAGCCGCGGCTAGCCTCACGCCGCCTTTCGGGCGCTGCCGAGTTCGGCAAACGTGCGCCCGTCCGATTCCAGCGTGGCCTGTTTCCCGGTGAACTCCTGCCACCGCTGCACGATCACATCGACGTACTTCGGGTCGAGTTCCATCAGACGCGCCACGCGCCCGTTCTTTTCCGCGGCGATCAGCGTTGTGCCGGACCCGCCGAAGCTGTCCAGCACGATGTCGCCGCCCTTGGTGTTGTTGAGGAGTTGATACTCAAAGAGGGCCACCGGCTTCATGGTCGGGTGGTTCTCGCTGCGCGACGGGCGGTCAAAGTCGAGGATGGTGGTCTGCTTGCGGTCCGACGCCCAGAGATGCGACGCGCCTTCCTTCCATCCGTACAGGCACGGCTCGTGCTGCCAGTGGTAGTCCTGCCGCCCCATCACCATGCTGTTCTTGCGCCAAACGAGGCATTGGCGAACCTTCCAGTTCGCGTCCCGACACGCGCCACGGAAGTTGTATCCCTCCGAGTCGGCGTGCCAGATGTAGAACACGGCCCCGGCCTTCATCACGGTGTCCGCGGAGACGAACGCGTCGCGCAAGAAGCCACGGAAAGACTCGTCGTCCATGCTGTCGTTCTTGATCGTGAGCGCTTCTTTCGTCTTGCCGGTGTAGGCGACGTTGTACGGCGGGTCGGTGAGCAGCATATCGACCGCCTGACTCGCGCAGAGTTTGTCGACCGCCGTCTGCTCCAAGCTGCTGCCGCACATTACGCGGTGGGGGCCGCACACCCAGACGTCCCCGAGTTTGGAGACGGGATCGACGGGCACCTCCGGCGTGTCGTCCGGGTCGGTGAGTCCTTCGGTTCCGTCCGGGGCGAGGAGCTTGGACAGTTCGTCGACCGAGAAACCGGTGAGGGCGATGTCAAAGCCCTGCTCGTTAAGGTCGCCTAGCTCAACCTTGAGCAGGTCGATGTCCCAGCCCGCGTTGAGAGCGAGCTTGTTGTCCGCGAGTACCAGCGCCCGCCGTTGCGCCTCCGACAGCCCGCCGATTTGGATCGTGGGCACCTCGTCCATCTTGAGGCGTTGGGCCGCTAGGAGCCGCCCGTGGCCCGCGATGATGCCGCCGTCGTCGTCCACGAGGATGGGGTTGGTCCAGCCGAACTCCTTGATGGACCCCGCCAGCTGGGCGACCTGTTCGTCCGAGTGCGTCCGGGCGTTCCGGACGTAGGGGATGAGGTCCGTCAGCTTGCGGTACGTGACCTGAAGGGCAGCTGCCATATCGCTCCTGTGTAGAAGGCAGACCCCGGACGAGAGGCAAAAAGGTTGGGCGGTTCTTCTCCCGCCCGGGGGTGCCAAGACGGACGATCCGGGGCGGGGCTAGGTCTGGAGGAAGGGGGAACCGCCGCCACGCCCCGGAAAAGGCGTCCGGTAGTACTTTTATCACCGCGATGACAGGCGCACAAGCCCCCGGGCGGCTTTTTACCGTCCAAATGAGAAAAAAGACTTGCGGAATGTCACGACGGTGATATTATTAGGGCGTCCCCACTACCGGGGGCCAACTCAAAAGGAAGGGCGAAAGCGATGAGTTACCAGATTGATGTAAGCAAGGGGCAGATGGTGGGCACGGTGAGCGCCCAGTGGGCCAACCGCCCGGACGACCAGCGGTTTACCAGCCTCACGGACCTGCGGGCACAGGTCGCGAGCTGGGCCGACCAAAGCAGCGTGCAGAACGTGCTGCCCAAGCAGATCACGGCGCTGTACGACGACGAGCAGCCCAACTACCTCGCCATTGAGGCCGAGGGCGCGACGGTAACGCCGAGTCATTGGGCGTTTGATCAGGTTTGCCGCACCGCGGGAGCGCCCGCCAACTACCTGCGTGGCCTTCCCGGTCCGCTGGCCGCGATCAACCTCAACTACGGGCTGCAGACCGCGGAGCAGAAGAACGTGAGCCTGTACCTGCGCGACCCCGGCAGCGGCGGGCACCTACTGCGCGGCATCACCAGCCCGCGCTACGGGCGCATCTACGACCGCGATGTGGTGGACGCGGTGATGAAGGTCGCGGGCAACGGCACCGGCGATACGCGGTGGAAGGTGCCGGGGACCATTGAGTGGGGCAGCAAGTTCGGCGTGTCGTACAACCCCAACGTCAACATCACCAAAGAAAACACCACGCTGTACGCCAGCGACCGCGACGTGTTTCTCTTCTTGGTCGACGATAAAAACCCGATTGAGGTCGGCAAGCTGGCAAACGGCAACCCCGACCTGATGTTCCGCGGGTTCTACGTGTGGAACAGCGAGGTCGGGAGCCGCACCTTCGGGTTCGCATCGATGTACCTGCGCGGGGTTTGCCAAAACCGCAACCTTTGGGGCGTCGAAAACTTCAACCAGATCGTGTTTAAGCACACGAGCGGCGCACCCGACCGGTTCTTGGAAGAGGCCGAGCCAGCACTGCTAGAGTTTGCCAACCTCACCGAGTCCCGCCTCATCGCGGGGGTCAAGGCAGCCAAGTCGGTCATCGTTGCCCGCAACGACGAGGACCGGCTGGAGTTCCTTGGGCGCTACGGGTTCACCGAGAAAGCCGCCAAAAACGTCATCGATACCTGCGTGGTCGAGGAGCAGAAGCTTCCCGAGAGCGTATGGGATTTCGCGCAGGGCGTATCCGCGACGGCGCGGCGCGAAGACCTGCAAGAGAACCGGCTGCGGATTGAGCAGATTGCCGGTCGGATGCTGGATCGTGTGAAGGTGGCGGCGTGAGCCGCCACTACCCGCTACCGGTATTCGACGACGCTCTTGAGCGAGCGGCGGCAGAGCAAGCAGCGAAGGAGGCGCGTCTCGCAGAGCAACGCGAACGCGCCCGCCTTCGGTTCCGCTCCGAGTTCCCACAAGTGACAGCCTTTGCTGACGAGTGCCGAGCCGTATTCGGCGACGACGTCAGAGTGCTTTGGGCGATTGAGAACGGCAAATACGTCGGTCGCCCGCCAACCTTGGAACTAAAACGGAATGGAACGACTGAACATCCCCTGCAGCAAGTGCGACTCACCGACGAAGATTATTAGAACGCAAACAGTCCCGCGCACTGGGTACATCAAGCGACGACGCGAATGTGTCGCCTGTGGCGCTCGCTCGACGACGCATGATGCTCCACCGATACACGAGAAGCCCCCGCTGACCGCGTATCAGGCGGGGCAAATTGACCGACGGTCAGCACGCATCAACGCCGCGATGGCGGGAGCAAATCTTGGAGCAACGGTCACCTTACGGGACGGCAATCGTGCCTCTCCCACGGACCTGATGGAGGAACTAAAAAAATGTGGATTTTCTTAAACGACGCCTTTCTTTCGATTGTCACCCCTCGCACACACGACGTGCCGAAGCCGCTGCGCGGACGCGATCTGCTGCTAGTGCGGGCGCGAAAGCGCGGTGACATTCAGCGAGTGTTTCCGAGCGTGCGTGTAACACGCACACCGAATCGCGACTACGCCTTCCGGGCGTTTGTACCGCGCCCACGCGTGATCGACGCGATTGGGCAGCGCCTCCTCGACATGGAGTATGGGAACTTCAAGGACTCGGTGGCGAACGACGAGCGCCACAGCGCCTACTCAAAGGTCTGGTCGGTGATGTACAGCTATCAGCACAACGACTACCAGCCACGCCGGGACACCTATGACCGCGGATACGACCTCTGGCCTGACGAACATTACGCGGGCAACTAGCGAATGTTGAACCGCCGTTGTTCGAAGATGTACTCGGCCTCCTCATCGCCGGGGACACCGATCAAGTCGTGATAGCGTGACTTCGCCACGCGAATGAGCGTGTGGTCGGCGTAGCGGTGAACCACCACACCGATATCTGCCTTGTTGTACCAGTGCGCCGAGTCCGAGATATCGTAGAGCGTCGGGACGCGGTACTCGCCCTTGTCATCCTTCTGCTGCTTGGCAGGGTGCGCGACAATCACTACGTGGACCATTAGCTTCCGAGCGAAGCGGCGCAGCGCCTTGATAGCGCGGCCCGTATACTCGGTGAGGCTTTCCTCCCGGCTCCGAGCGTGGTCCATCTCATTCCACGGGTCGATGACAACCACTTTGCATCCGTGCTGAATCACCGCGGCCTCGGCTTTGTCGAGCATCCACTCCAGCGTGACATCCTCGTCCTCGTTCGGCACGAGGAACGTAAAGTGCTGGTCGATCCATTGGTCCGCGGCGGCTAACTCGCGGCTGTCGCAAAAGCTCGTCGGCTTCTGGCAAAACCATGTGCGGAGGTTGCGTCGATGGTCGCGCTGCGGCATCTGCTCAAACGACGCAAAGGCCACGTTCAAACCGTACCGCTGCACGATCCGGCAGAAGATATCGTTGACCACAGACGACTTGCCATGCGACGGAATGCCGGTGAAGACCGCAACGTCGCCGAGGCGCACCTTGTAGCGCTCCACTAGCTTCGGCATCGGGATGTCGAACACCGGCGCATCAGGGACCGGTGGCAACTCGCTCATTCGGTAGACGCCGTCGACCCGTAGCCATTGCGCCCGAGACAGCGTCGCGTCAACGCCCTTCGGGCCGTAATGGATCAAAACCTCGTTGAGGTCTTTGAGCCGCCGCTCGCGGTCCTCTGGATGCTTGGGATAGGTGACGTACTTGCAGCGAAACCGCCCGAGACGCACCGACAGGTCTTGCAGCAGATTTGCTCCCGGCGCATCGCCGTCTACCGCGAGGATGACTTCAGTCACGCGCTCAACGGATAGCAGCGACCGCGCCTCTTGCAAGAAGGCGTACTTCCCGCTGTCGTTTGGCAGCGGCTTGTCCGGTGCGCCGCCGGGGACCGATACGCTTCGCAGCCACCCAGACTGGATCGCTGCCAGTGCGTCGAGTTCGCCCTCGGTGATGACCAGCGGTTTGCCGATCAACGAGTCATCGCGGAGGATGTCCTCGTTCCAGAAACATTGCACGCCGCCCTTATCCTGCCAGAACCGTTTTTCTTCGCCCAGCGTTCGAAACTTTCTGTTGACCACTTTCCCTTCGCGTAGGAAGGGAATGCACAGCGCCTCAATACCACCGGTTCCAGCGAGGGCGTGCAGCCCCAGCTTGAGCGCCAGCTCTGGGTCGATATGCCTCGCTTCCAGCCCCTCTTGAATCGAATGAGTTAACCCTTCCACCTGTTCCTCCGCTCCATCCACAGTGAAAACAATGCCAAACGGCCCGCCCGTCCTCTAACTGCCCCCCGTGTATCTGTGTCGGCCCAACCGCGACGCTTAAGCACGGCTTGCGCTTGTTGCCGCTCTTGCGCGTGTCGCTGCACTTCGGGCAGACGGTGTAGTGGTTCCCCGGCTCGTAGTTCCGTAGCCGGATGCCATCCGCGTTGAGTTTCTCGGCGACGCTCATCAGCCGCCCACCCCGAAGGCGTCGCGGCCTACCGCACCAGCCCGCTTGCTTGCGGCCACATCGTCCCACCGGCCTTGGTTCAGCCACGTAGTCGGGTGCGCGATGTACTTCTCATCCTTGCCCGCGGTAGTCGCTGCGTAGGCTTGAGCGCCCAAGAGTAGGCGAGGGGTCGCCTCGGCCCCGAGAAGGCGCTTGGCGGTCTGGTAAGCGCGGAACGCGGCGAGCTTGCCCACCTTCCGCGGATATGCGGACCACCACTCTTCGTATTCCTGAGTGAAACTGACGGTACGCCTACCTTTCTCACCGGCATGAGAGTCGGTATTAACTCTCGCGACAGCCGTAGGCTGATCGATAGTTTTATCTTCTGAAGTAGAAGATGAAGATGAAGATGAAGGGGTTGGCTTTTGCTTGTCGACAAGGTTATGCTTTTGGTTAAGCAACGTGGGGTTTCCACCAAGCCTACCTGCAGCAGCACGGACGTTTCTCAGTTGTTCATCCCGAATCATTCGGCGGCTAAAAATCGCGCCGGTCTCATCGCGGGAATACACCCCGGCAGACTCCAGTTCGTCCAGCAGTCCTTGCACCAAATCCATCGGCTCGCCGACCGCTCGACTGATCTGCAGGTCTGTCATCGGCTTGCCGTTGACCGCCAGCACGCCGTACGGACTAGCCTCGTGCATGATGCACATGAGTTCGATCCACAGACCTCGTGCAGCCAGACTACACGTCGAAAGAGACGGGTCTTTGCGCCAATCGGCTGGGTAGAACTGGAACGCGGGGCGCTTCATGGTCGCCCCCGGGTTTGTTCTATTCGTGATACTGACGGCACGCTTTCCTCCAATCGCTGTCATGCCCGTGATAATTGTGCGATGCCATGCTTACGTCAAGTTCCAAAATGGAACTTCTTGCGTCTGTCGCTACCCAACCTCGACGATTTCGGTGTTGTAGAGTGCCTTCAGCAGTTTCTTTTTTATCCGGTACTCGGGCGTCCGAGTCGGCTTGGACTTGACGTCCTCCACGATCACATCGCCCGTCGAGACGCGCCGATAGCGGAAATCTGCGATATACGCGCAGACTTTTTGCCCGTTTACGACAAGGTTGAATCGTGGCTGTAGCTCCAACGCATCAATTTCTCCGACCCGCAGAAGTGCCTTCAAGTACACGTAACGGGTCGCCTCGGCCTTCGAGGCAAAGATGTTGCCGTCGACCTCTGTTTTGACGTTCCGGAACTTGGACGTAGATACCCGAGCAAAGCGAAAGGTCATGTGCGATCTCTTGGGTGCAATATTTTCTTATCGGTATGTGACTGGAGTCGAGTTATGGCTATGAAAAAGAACCATGCCCGTGATAGTTTCAAGGCATACATGGAGAAGCGGGGATTCAAACCGCATCCATGGGCGAAGAAGGCAGGGATTCGATCTAGCACGCTCTACAACTACTTGAGCGGAGTAAGCGGGAATCTGACGGCGGATACGCTGCAAAAACTCGCTCATGCCGCGGGCACCTCCGTTGACGAACTGCTGGGTATTAGTCCTAGCCCACCTAAAGGTACAGCCGCACAGCCCGTCCGCGTTGACGCTGTGGTCGGCATCTATGGGAGGATGTTCAACGTGGACGGAGAGCAATATGTGCCTCGCCCGATAGGGCTGCCGAGTGACATTGAGGTGTGCGCTGCACGAATCGACAAAGACGGGCTTCACCCCGTCCCCGGGGGGTGGACGCTGTTTTACGAAAAGACGCCGCGCAGCCCGGAAGATCTGATTGGGAAGCTGGCGGTGGTGCAAGTAGCGGCACAAGGTCAGCGTCTGGTCCGTGAGGTTCATCGCGGCACCAGAGCGGGGCTGTACAACCTGACGGCTTGGAACGCCGGGATGCTTGAGGATGTCGAGATTGTCGCTGCCCATGCTGTCGTTTCCATTGTTCAAACGGTGTGACCAAAAGTATCACCGAAAAAACAGTCAGACGCCAGAAAATATCAGCACCCGAATAATCCCTATTGCGTAACTGTCATGCCCGTGATAACTTCCGGTTCACCGCGTTGGGCGGTAACCGGAGGAACACATGGGCGCAATCGCAGTTAAGGACGAAGCCGAATGGCTTTCGCTACGTGACTCTCACGTAGGTGGTTCGGAGGTCGCCAGCCTTTTTTATCGCTGGCGTTTCGCGGACGGCACGGAAGCCGTCCTGCATTTGTACGAGGCAGCACCCGAGGGGTCGACCCTCATCGAGTGCCTTTCACCTTTCAAGACGGGCTACCGGCTCTGGCAGGAAAAGTCAGACCGCCTCATGCCGGACGACCTGTCCGGTAACGAGCGGGTGCAGGCGGGCAACTTCCTTGAGCCTGCGTTAGCGGCGTGGGCGACCGAGAAGTTCAAGTGGAAGCTCCGCAAGGTGCATCGCTACTGCACCCATCCGGTCGTGATGGGGTGGGGCGCGAGCCTTGACTACGAGGCACACGAGTCCGGGCTGCCGCCGATTGAGTTCAAGAATGTCGACGGCTTGGCCTTCCGCGACCACTGGGCTGTCGAGGGCGATGAGATTCTCATGCCGCCCCTTAACTATGTCCTGCAGCTGCAGCACCAGATCGGCGCGGTTGGCGCGGACCACGGCTGGATTGTGGCGTGCGTCGGTGGCAACCGCCTCCTGCGCGGGCGCATTGAGCGGCACGAACCGACCCAGCAGAAGATCGCCGAGGCGATTGCCAAGTTCTGGGAAGGCGTCCAAACCGGCACGGAACCGAAGTGGGTTGCCGACTACGACAGCGTCGCCGAGGTTCACCGGTACGGCAGCAAGGCGCTGCAGGTCGACCTCACCAGCGATAGCGACCTGCCACAACTCTGCGCGGACTACATCGCCCGGAAGGCCGAAGCAGACCAGCTAGAGGCCACCCTGTCGCACCTGAAGGGGCAGATTGCCTCCAAGGTTGGCGACGCCACCAAGGCCGCGGCTCGCGGCTACCGCCTCTCGTGGGCGGTCATTGAGCGCCCGGAGAAGGTCATCCCCGAGCGCGTTCAGAAAGCGCTCACGTACCGGGGCGCTCTCACCATCACTCCAACCCTTTGAGGAAGGGACACACCATGTCAGCTGTAACCACTATTGAAAGCACACAGCCCCGCGCCCGACTGCTCGCCCTAATGGCGAACAAGTACAGCGTGGACCCCGACAAGATGCTGACCGCGCTTAAGGCCACCGCCTTCCGCGGCGACGTCACGAACGAGCAAATGATGGCGCTGCTCGTTGTCGCCAACCAGTACGACCTCAACCCATGGACCAAGGAAATCTACGCCTTCCCAGACAAGAAGAGCGGCATCGTGCCGGTGGTCGGGATCGACGGGTGGAGCCGCATCATCAACAGCAGCCGCGAGTTCGACGGCATGGAGTTCGTCGAGAGCGAGAAGCTGGTCGAGAGTGCGGAACACCAGCCGTGCCCGGAGTGGATTGAGTGCAGGATTTACCGCAAAGACCGGTCGCACCCCATCAGCGTGCGCGAGCGGTTCAGCGAGTGCTATCGCCCACCGTTTAAGAACGACCGCGGCTACGTCAACAACGGGCCGTGGCAGACCCATACCAGCCGCTTCCTGCGGCACAAGGCGATGATTCAGTGCGCTCGCGTCGCCTTCGGATTCGTCGGCATCTACGACCCGGACGAGGCCGAGCGCATCCGTGAAGCCGTCGACGTCACACCAGCGGTCGTGCGTAGCGCCACTCGCAACGCCCGCTCCGCGCTCGACGACTTTGCTGGTGGGGGTAAGCCCGAACCCACCGCGGCATTCCCGCCGCCAGAGGGCACTTTCCACGAGGGACACGATGGCAACAGTACCAACACCTAAAGGCGACTTTGAGGCACGACTAGGAGAGACATTTCGTGTCATCCGGCGGTCTCGTTCTGTATGGCTGCGCGATCTGGCGAAGGTGCTGGGCGTATCGGTCAACACCATTCGGTGGCACGAGAACGGCGCACGGATGATGCGTGCTGACCTGATCGTTAAGGCCGCGGAACACATGAGCGTCGAACCGGGAGTGCTGCTCGGCGAAACCCGCGAAGAAATCACTATCACAGAGGAAATACCCCATGGCATCGAAGCAAACGCATGACCTCGTCCTGAAGGTGGGCGAGTACACCGACCGCACCGGCGCGACCAAAGCTCGCACCAAGAACATCGGCGCGGTCTATACGAAGGACGACGGGTCCATGTTTCTCGCCATCGACTCGCTGGTCATTGCGATGGAGACCCAGTACGTGGCGAATAAGGACCGCTCGGACAGGGTGATGGTGTCGGTCTACCCCGTGCGCGAGAAGTCGTACGGCGACAGCCCCGCACCAACCCGCAGCGCCACCCCGGCGACGCCCGCTCCGGCAGCCGCTGCCGATCCGAACGATGACATTCCGTTCTGATTAGGAGGCCAGTTTGGAAGCGCATTACGCAGAAGCATCACGGAGCGTTGTGTACAGCGCTCCGTCTGCCTCTATCAAGGCGCAATGGTGGCGGTGGCACAAGCAGAACCCGCACGTCTACGAACTGTTCAAGCGGTTCACCTACGACGTGATTGGTCGCGGCCACCAGCACTACTCCAGCAAGGCCATCTTTGAGCGCATTCGGTGGCATACAGAGATCGAGACCAACGGCGAGGAGTTCAAGATGTCGAACAACTACACGCCGTACTACGCTCGTCTCTTTATGCACGAGCATCCGCAGCACGCGGACTTTTTCCGGACCAAATCCCTCCGGAGTGGCTTGTCATGACCGGCGAGTTTCGTCGCGCCATTCAGCGTGAGGTGTCCAGCTGGGCTGGTTCCAGCGTCATGTTTTTCGAGAAACGCAAGCATTCCGCAGCGTCTCTCGCATTTCGGCAGCAAGCCCGAATGGTTGTGGTAGCCCGCTCGGCGAGCGACACCCGCGCCCTTCGGAACGTCATCTCGGAAGTTCGCCGAGCGCTGCGTGCGCTTGGTGCAAGCAGGAGCGAATCAACATGAGCAGTTTTGCCATTTTGATGTGTGGGGCGTGGGGCGGTGCGGTGCTGGGATATTTCATCGCAGCGCTGTGCTGGACGGCCCGTGACGACAGACGAGACAACCACGAGGACGAGTAAATGAGCTATTTGGTGTTCAAAGACCAGAAGTCGTTCATGAACTACTTCCGGCAGGAGCCGTCGTCCGCGACCGCGGAGCTATACAAGCGGCTCTGCGACGAAGAGTTCGCGGAGCTAGAAGAGGCGTGGAAAGAGCATCTGCGGCAGCCGAGCGAAGGCTCGGTGACCGAGATTGCCGATGCGTGCCTTGACCTGATCTACGTCGCCAGCGGGCTGATGCACGCGCTGGGACTCGACCCGCAACCGCTGTGGGACGAGGTGCATCGCAGCAACGTCGACAAGATCAAGCACGCGTGCCTTTCCTGTGAGGCCACCGGCACTGTCGTGTACATCGACGACCAAGAGCGTCGGTCCCAACAGCCGTGTTCGGCGTGCAAGGGGCAGGGCTTCGTCTACGAAGTCCGTCGCCGCGAGGACGGCAAGGTGCTGAAGCCCGGGGGCTGGATGCCGCCACAACTCCTGCCGCTCGTTCAAGGAATGGTGCGGCCTCGGGAGCCACAAGCGTGAAACGGCTAGTAGTCGTGATCGTTGCGGCGGTCGTCGCAGCCGTTGCGTATTGCGGGCCGCCTCCAGAGCTTGAGGGCATCGCGGGCGGGGACATACAGAAAGCCATTCAGACCGGAGAGTACTGACACTACGGAAGCGAGACCAGCGCAGTTCGGGGGCATCACATGAGTCAACGCGACTTTGACAAAGACGGCGAGGACCAAGTTCGCAAAAGCGAGGCGCGACAGCGCGACTTCGTCGAAGGCGACTGCGATTTGTGCGGTGAGTGGGCGTCACGCCTGCTGGAAGGCGTCTGCCCGCCGTGTCGCAACCACTATCACCTCGACCGGCCCCAGCGGTGGCGGTGATGTACCGGTTGCGCCGTTACCGAGTCCGGCTGCGTCGCTGGTGGTGGTGGCTCTGGACGGGCTACTCGTCGCTGCACGACGTACGGCGAAGGATGGAAAGCGAAGTCCGTCGTTTTGGCGGCAGGATTACTTGGGACGACTGACGTGAGGATTACGGTTCAGCAATGTGCGGAGCGACTCGGTGTCTCGCCGAGGACCGTCTTGCGCCTTTGCGTCAGCGGACAGATACCCAGCGCCATTCAGGTCGGGAAGCGATGGACTATCGACGAGACCGCAATCCGCGGTTGGATGGAAAGGAAGGAACAGCGATGTCAGGCAACATCTACCGGCGAGGAAAGACGTGGTGGGGTCGGCTACAGGTCCGGGGTGTTGAGTACCGACGAAGCCTACGCACGGCTGATGAGGCCACAGCCAAGCTAGCGCTCGCGGACTGGAAGGCGCAGCTGGGCAAAGGCGAGGGCGGCGGTGATGCCACGTGGCGGGCTGCGGTCGTCGCGTGGTCCGAGACCATAGGGTCGATGGAGCAGGGCGGTGGCGGGCTTAAACCGCGGGTGCGGGACCGCTACCTCGACAGCCTACGACTGTTCGACCACTTCTGGTGCAACAAGCGCCTGTCCGAGATCGGGCGACGCGAGATCGCCGACTTCATACGGGAGCGAAAGAAGGGCTTCGTGCGGCGCGGTCCGGACGGCAAGCTCAAGCAGATGGGGCCGGTCTCCAACTACTCCGTCCTGTGCGATCTGACCGCCGCGTCGAGCGTGTTCCGGGTCGCGGTGGCGTCTGGGATGTGCGACCACAACCCAGCTCGCGAGTGGGACCGAAAGCTCGTGCGCCCCCGGAAGCGGGTCATGGTGCCGCCCACGCTGGAGGCCATCGAGACGGTTGCCTCGTACGCGACCGGCAACGTCGGTCGCTTGATCCTGTTTGCCGCCAATACCGGGATGCGCCTGATGGAGGCGGTCACCCTCGACTGGCGGGAGGTTCGGGAGGACCGGGGCGAGGTGCTGCTGACGCAGACCAAGGTCTCGCGCCCGCGGGTCGTAAGGCTCAAAACGCCGGGGGGAGATGCGACCGGCACACTGGCTGGCACACCCCGGCACATCCGATCACACCTCGTGTTTGGGCAGGGCGTCGATGGCGAGCAACTCGCCAGCCCAGCCGGAGCGTTCCGGCACGTGATGCAGCGGGCGATCAACGGAGAGGCGGTACAAGGCCGCGCTTTACGGCGATTCCGCTTCCACGACTTACGGCACGCCTTTGCGGTGCGGTGGCTGCTGGCGGGCGGGGACATCTACGGGCTGTCGAAGCACCTCGGGCACACCTCGGTCAAGACGACCGAGATATACCTCGCGTACCTCCCGGCCTACGAGGAAAGCATCCGGCACACCGCTGGCACAATGCCACCCCTTTGCGGCGACCAGCAGATCGCGTAATCGCAAAAAACGCCGAGAAACATAGGGCAAAAGTGTTCCACGTGAAACAGGTGCAATGCCTGAAAACCGGTCTTGAAAACCGATGGACCGGTATTAGTATCTTGATACTTTGCGGTGGGGTGGCCGAGAGGTTTATGGCTCCAGTCTTGAAAACTGGCGAAGTTTCAAAGACTTCCGTGGGTTCGAATCCCACCCCCACCGCCAGCCGCTCCGGCGACAGCCGCGACAGCGCCGCCAGTACGGACGCACGACTGATCGGCACAGGTCGGCACAAGCACAAAGGCGGGGGTTTCCCCCCGCCCTCGTGCGCCCCAATCAGGCGTCTAGCTGCATCGCGTCGATGGCCTCGTCGGTGAAGGCTGGGTTGCGCCCAGTCTTGCCGAACTCGTCCGGTCGACTTCGACGGTCGGCTGCCCGCTGCTCTCGGTACACCGCCGCCAGCTTCTTCCCCTGTTGGAACATCGGAAACATCTCTTCGATGTCCCGCTTGGTTAGAAGCGCAGCAAGGGGCGTAAACCCACCGTCCTCACTCTCGTAGCCTACGATTACCTCTGGGGCCATCACGCGTTCGCCAAACCTGATGACCTTGGGACGCTTCACAAAGGTCACCGAGAGCTTTTGGTCGTTCGCACATAGCATCACGAACTTCTCGTAGAGCTTTTGACCCACGGTTACGTCGTCTGCATTCTTCATGCTTTCTTCCTCCAGTAGTTGTTAAACAGCGAGTGGAAGCGTCTACTTCCACACCACAATAATATCATCGTGATGATACTTTGTCAAGTTCGTGATATTTTTGATCTCACCGAAATGATCTGCAAAGGCAAAAAAAACCCGGGAGTTACCCCGGGTAAACTCGCGTTGGATGCGAGGCTGGAGTACTCAATCAACTAGCAAGCACGAGAGGCTCTTCGGCAGTCGCAGGAAGTGTCAGCAGGTGATCGACGGAGGAGTAGAGGGCCGGGATGGAGGTCGCGTTGTTGATCAGCACGTCCTCCAGAATCGCCTTCTGGGCACGCTCGCTGGCGTGGTCCATCGTGTTCAGCCCGGGGCGGTAGACGCGCCACAGCACGCCTCCCATGTCCTTGATGAGCGTCGCCTCGTTGGGGAAGCGAACGTCATCGACGACCAGAGGGGTCGTGCAGCGCTCGGCCTCGGCCCGCAGGACGTTGATCCAGATGTCGCCGTAGACCTGCCGACGCCCCCACTCGGTCCCCAAGGACTGCATCATGGCCCGCGGCGTCGCGCCGCCGAACTGGGGCAGGCCGGTCATCTTGGCGTCGCCGTCAAGCTGCTCGTCAGTCAGGCCGAGCGCCTTCAGCATCCGCTTGATCGGGTCGGCGAAGCGCATCCGGGTATACCCGTGCTGCTCCGACAGGTGCTTTGATACGAGCGTCTTGCCAGACCCCGCTACTCCAAGAATTCCAATGACGCGTGGTCCGGACATTTCACTTCTCCTTCGGCTTTGAGTTGACCTTCTTCACCGCAGGCTTGCGCTTGGGACGCTTGGCAAGGTGCGGTTCCAGATGCTTTGGAATCGACAGCGGGGGCGGCGGCGGGAGCTTGCGCGGAGCGGGTTCGTCCCCGCCAATCGCAGCCCGCAGCTTTGCCAGCGTGTCATTCCAAAATGCCTGCCATTTGCCGTCTGCCATACGTCACTCCTCGGGTTGGGGTTTGGGTATCTGCTCCTTTACAGCCATGACCGCGGCTCGCATCACCTCTAGCTCCGCGCCGCCTTTCCAAAGTGCATCCAGCTGGTCGCCGATGTCCGGATACGCCTGTCGCCGTGCCTCGCGGTAGTCCACCGGCACCGGCCCCACGACCATCTCGTAGATGACGCCTCGCTGCTCCTCGTAACGGAACATGAACTCCGACGGGGGATACTGCGTGCGGTCGACCATGTAGACCGGCAGCCACGCGCTCGACGTGTCGCCCGGAGCGCTTTGAATAGACGACTCCAATCCGTTCTCACCCCAACGGGCAAACGCGATCTTCCACGGTTTCTTTGGCTGGCTCATTACCGGATACCCATTGCAAGAATGTCGATAGTCGTAATGATGACGCGATTAGCGGTTCCCGCTCGGCAGCGCAATTGGTACGAGCGCCCGAGCGTCGTCGTCAGTTCGGGGACGAACAGGCTGGTCGAGCGCTGCGATTGGTTAAGCACCGATACGTCGCGCACTTGAGTGTATGTGCCGACGACGCCATTGCCGAGCGATGGTCGAGCGCGGACATACGGGCTGCCAAGCGATGTGCCATACGCCGCAACGTAGACGATCTGCTGCGTCCCGTTCATGTACACGCTGTCGACCGTTCCCACCTCTGCGAAGCTATTTGTGAGGGTGTCGCCGACCTGAATGTCCTGCGCGTTGTAAAACGTCAATATCCAGCCGATTTGCTCGTAGATTCCAAACTCCCACTCATACCAGTACCAGAACTCTTGCACATTTGGAGTAACCGAAATATTGGAAACGGTCTGCCCGTTGCCGACTGGAGCCGAGTAGAGGCTGATGTAGAAGTTCGACGCCAAGGCCGTGCCGCTTAACACGTTGACCTGCACATACGGCTTGTGCCCGTTCGGGTGCGTTGCCGCCGGAAGCTGCACGGTTAGGTATGTCGTCTCGTAAGTCGGCACATACGCGCCGTTCGAACTGCCTTGCCCCGTCACGTACGTCGTGATGTCGCCGGTAAGCTTATTGACGTTGAGGTTGTCAATCTTGGCGTTGGTAATGACGCCATCGCCAATTTGCGCTGACGCGGTGATGACGCTGGTCGCCGCCAACTTTGCAGCGGTGATTGCACCTGCGCTTATCTTGTCTGCCGTAATCGCGTTCGCCGCAATCTTGTCCGCGGTCACCTCGCCAGCCGCAATCTTTCCCGCCGTGATTGCGTTCGCCGCAATCTTGTCTGACGTAATCGAGTCGGCGGCTATCTTGCTGGCGTTGACGGCGTTCGCAGCAATCTCGTCTGCCGAGATAGCCCCGGCGGCTATGTTGCCTGCCGTAATCGTATCGGCGGCGATCTTTCCACCAGTAATAGTATTCGCGGCAATCTTGTTGCCCGTAATTGTGTCGGCAGCGATGGTCGATGCGGTGACAGCCCCCGCGGCCAGCTTCGCCGTGGTGATGGCTCCGGCATCAATCTTTGCAGACGTAATGGCATTCGCAGCGATGGTGTCGGCGGTAACGGCTCCAGCAGCGAGCTTTGCCGTCGTGACCGCGCCAGCCGACAACTCCGACGCGGTGATTGCGTTTGCAGCAATCTCATTCGCGGTGACAGCATCTGCGGCGATCTTGCCCGCCGTGATAGCGCCAGCCTCGATTTTTGCCGATGTAATCGCGTTTGCGGCGATTGTGTCCGCTGTCACCGCACCAGCCGTTAGCTTCGCGGTTGTGACAGCCCCTGCGGAAATCTCTGCGGCTGTGATTGCATTCGCCGCAATCTCGTTCGACGTAATTGAGTCGGCAGCAATCTTGCCCGCGGTGATAGCGCCAGCTGCGATCTTGGCAGACGTAATAGAGTCTGCAGCGATCTCGTTTGCGGTCACCGCGTTTGCGGCGATCTTGCCCGCGGTGATAGCCCCGGCGTTGATCTTGGGCGAGGTGATTGCGTTGTCTGATATCTCCGTCGACGTGATGGTTCCCGGGAGAATCTCATCCGGACGCGGCCCGAATCCTGATGCAAACTCGCCTTGCTCGACCTGCGGAGCGCAGATATCGATGGAGGCTCCGCTGGGCAGCGTGCCCGGACCAGAGCCAACCGACCACGAGATGTATAGCTCTCCGCTTGCCGTCGAGCCGTTGTTGTTTGGCTGTACACGCCAGATGTAGCGCTGCCACGTGCCGTTGATGAGCGCTGGGTTGGCAAGGTTCGTGGCCGAGGAAAACCCCATGTTGGAGTACAGCCCCTCCATGTTGGCACCAGCGGCCCCAGCGCCGTTTGCACGCGCCCAGAAACTGATGACATACGTGACTCCGGGCGTCCACGTTTGCACCGAGTTCGTGTACATCCCAAACGTACTAGCGACAGCTTGATTCGCTGTGACGCGATAGTAGTTCGTGCCAAACAAGCCGCCGCTGTTGACGCTTGTCGTTATGGAGTAGCCGCCGTTGTTGTACAGCCCCCAGCCCGTTGGCATCGAACCGTTGTGCGACTTGAAGGTGGCGTTGCCGAGGAGGTTGCCACCGCCGCCCTGTACGTTCAGCTGCGCTGCGGTGAGCTGCCCAGCAATCTTGGCTGCAGAAATAGCAGCGAGTTGGGCGTCACTCAATTGACCGGTAATCTTTGTCGCCGCCAAGTCCGCAATCTGGTTGTTTGCCAGTTGCCCAGAAATCTTGGCTGCAGAAATCGCCGCAAGTTGCGAGTCGGTCAGTTGCCCGGAAATTTTGGTCGCCGCGAGGTCCGCAATCTGTGCGTTCGACAGCTGCCCTGTCACCTTCGACGCAGCTAGCGCAGCGATCTGTGCGTCAGATACCGTGCCGGAGAGATCAGCGGTTGGAACGGTTGCCACGTACGAGGAGCCGTTCCACCGATAGAGCTTGCCGTCGGCGGTGTTGAAGATGCTGTTGGTCGACTTGGCTCCGGGGACTGACGACACGACCGTGACCGGCTCAATACCAGACGCGAACTTTGCGGTGTTGATTTGTGCGTCCGCAATTTGCGCCGCGACGATCTGGCCGGTGAGGTCCGCAGCAGGAACCGCAGCGGTCCACGCGCTGCCGGTGTAGCGGTAGAGCTTGTTATCGGTGGTCAGGAACACCATCCGACCAGCAAAGAGGTTCGTTGACGGCAGCGCCGACACGATCTCGTAGCCCGTCTTGACCTTGCTCACCGAGAACACACGGGTGTAGGTGACGCCGCCGTACACCGCCGACAGGGTCAGCGTGCCGGTGTCGCCGCTCATGGCGGTGACACGGTAATAGCCCTTCGCCTGTCCGTTGACCGGCGTGTTGGTCGCCGTATTGATTGTGCCGGTAAGTCCGCTCGCCGTCGCGGAAAGGGTGGCCGAGGCTGTGACGTCGGTGACGCCCTCATACACCGTCAGCTGACCGTCGATACCGGAGAACGACGGCACGCTGCCATCGGCGTAGGCGAACACCGTGGTGGCAGCCTTGGTAAGCGTTACCTCGACCGCGTTCGTGCCGTTTGTCCCGTTTGTACCGTTTGTACCATTGGTGCCGCTCGTACCGGCCCGCGCCTTGGCAACGGTGAACTCCTTGGTGAGGGACTGCCCGTTGTAAGCCGCTGTGATCGCCAGCGTGGCGTTGTCGGCGCTTGCCGCGGTCACGCGGTAGTAGCCCTTGGGTTGCCCGCTCACGGGCGTATTAGCGCCTGTGTTGACCGTACCGGTGCAGTTCGTGGCGGTCGCCGAGAGCGTGGCGCTGGCGGTGACATCTGTGTTGCCGTCAAACACCGTGAGTGTGCCCACGGCGGTCGCAAACGACGCCACGGTCCCAGCGGCGTCTGCGGCGAGCGAAACTGCCTCGTTGGTGAGATTGAGCGCCAGCACGCGGTTGAGGGCCGTGGCGCTCACACCGGAC
>Ga0315904_10003214_pt1 | contig 24322 bp, 17 predicted proteins | sample LakEriMetagenome_6_FD_203529 | JGI IMG/M metagenome (GOLD analysis project Ga0315904, IMG submission 203529) | Freshwater fungal communities from buoy surface, Lake Erie, Ohio, United States - Buoy 12 MA120 | ecosystem: Environmental > Aquatic > Freshwater > Lake | place: USA: Lake Erie, Ohio... | reverse complement strand
TTTTAATTGGCCTGACTTCACTTTGGTACACCAACAAGCTGGTGGAAAAATTATCGGCACAGGAGAAAAAGAATGTTGAGCTGTGGGCGGCTGCCGTCAAGCAACTATCGGATGTTGAGGTGGATGGCGGTGACGTGAGTTTTGCTCTTGAATTTACCCGCAGCAATAATACCATTCCGATGATTCTGACCGACGCGGATGGTAACATCAATTCATCCAGGAATCTGGACTCCCTGAAGGCCATGGACGAGCAGTGGATGCGCGAACAGGTTGAAATCATGAAGAGCGAAAAGGAGCCGATCGTGATTCGGTTTGGCAAAGAAAAAGAGGTGAATTATGTGTATTACCGCGATTCGATGCTGATCAAACAGTTGAAGTACTACCCTTATTTCCAGCTCGCAGTAATCAGTTTGTTCCTGCTGGTCTCTTATCTTGCTTTCAGCTCTTCGCGTAAAGCGGAACAGAACCAGGTGTGGGTGGGAATGGCCAAGGAAACGGCACACCAGCTTGGAACGCCTCTCAGTTCACTCATGGCCTGGGTGGAATATCTCAAAACCCAGGAGCGCCGGCCCGAACATCTTGATGAGATGGAAAAGGATATAGCCCGGCTCAATACCATTACGGAGCGTTTCTCAAAAATCGGATCTTCTCCCTCACTGAAAAAGGAAAATGTGAACGAAGTGGTGAGAAACTCCATGAATTATATCAGTCCTCGCTCCTCATCGAAAGTCAAGTTCAGCCTGAATGGTATCACCAATTACGATGTGTTTGCTCCCATGAATGTTCCGCTTTTTGAGTGGGTGCTCGAAAATCTTTTCAAAAATGCCGTCGATGCCATGTCGGGGGAAGGTGCCATTACTGTCAGCATTACCGATCAGCAGCAGTTCGTTTACATCGACATTGCTGATACCGGAAAAGGCATTCCGAAGTCAAAGTACAAAACAGTTTTCAAGCCCGGGTACACCTCCAAAAGCCGTGGCTGGGGACTCGGTCTTTCTCTTTCCAAAAGGATCGTTGAAGAATATCACGGCGGCCGGATTTTTGTAAAGAGCTCCGATCCCGGCAAGGGTACTACGTTCAGGATTGTGCTCCCGAAGTAATTAATAATGAATAATGGATAATGAATAATGAATAATGGGAATTCGATTACTTCATCATTAAATGCCGCGCATTATTCATTGTTCATTATTCATTAAACATTGATCTACTTCCACATACCATTTTGCAGAAAGGCCTGTTCTTATTGTGACTTTCATTTTTCGGTGAATCACGAAAAGATAGACGAAATGGTGGGAGCAATTGTGAGAGAACTGGAATTGCGTTGTGATTATCTCACCGACAAAACAACGCATACGGTTTATTTTGGAGGTGGAACGCCTTCGTTGCTGAGTGAGGCTCAGCTTGCGCGGATACTGGAGGCTGTTCATAAAATATACAAAGTGCATCCGGATGCGGAAATCACGCTGGAAGCCAATCCAGATGATCTGACTCTGCAAAAACTGAAGGAACTGAAACGTTCTTCCGTCAACAGACTGAGTATCGGTGTTCAGTCGTTTTTCGATGAAGACCTGCTGCTGATGAACCGAGCACATCATGCAGCGATGGCTGAACAATGTATTCTCGATGCCGCCGCCGCGGGATTTGATAATCTTACCATAGATCTGATTTACGGTGTGCCCGGACTGAGTCATGAAAGATGGAAACGGAATCTGGACAAAGCCTTTTCTCTTCCAGTGCAGCATTTATCGTGTTATAACCTGACGGTTGAAACCAAAACCGCTTTGTATAATATGGTAAAAGAAGGTAAAGTAGCTGATGTGAACGATGAACATTCGGCACAGCAGTTTCTGATGCTTATGGATCTGGCTGAGGCAAACGGATTTGAACATTATGAAATATCCAACTTCGCCAGACCCGGATTTTATTCAAGACACAATACTGCTTACTGGCAAAACAAACCGTTTATCGGTATAGGTCCATCTGCTCATTCTTACAATGGTGATACCCGGCAATGGAATGTGTCGTCCAATGCCGCCTATATAGCCTCCATCAGCAGGGGAGAGGTGCCGGCTACCGTAGAAAATCTCACTGCAGAAAACCGCTACAACGAATACATCATGACCAGGCTTCGCACCATGTGGGGGGTGGATGCGGATGAAATAAAAACCGATCACGGCGAATCTTTTTTAAAGGATTTCATTTTACAAATACATCCGTTTATTGAATCCGGCGATGTGGTTCGCGCCGGCACCATCTACACACTATCCCGTTCCGGCAAATTAATTGCCGACCGGATTGCCTCGCGGTTGATGGTGGTGTAATTAATGCACATTTGCGGGAATGCCCTAATTGGACGTTAAAATCTACCAATATGTTGACCCTACGGGGCTATATCAGTGGAGCCCCATAGGGGCGGCATGTTGGTTGATAGTTAGGCAATGTGAGGGGTAGCCCCGTAGGGGCGACATGTGTATCTGCGTCTGTGGTCGCCGCGTCTGTGGCAGCTGCGTCTGTTGTCGCCGTCACTGCTGCAAGCGGAATGGAATCAGCGGGTGCGACTGTAGTATTCGCGCTGATAATCGTATTCGATTGGCTGGAATATATATTTTTCATCAAAAGGGATACCAAATGCATCCAGTGTCTCTTTATATTCTTCGCGAAACGACTTGGTACGGTGGTGATTTTCCTGGTTTCTGACATAATTGATGACTCGCTCCACATGACTTTTAGAATAGGAAAATCCGCCATAGCCTTCCTGCCAATTGAATTTTTTCGGAGTAAATGAATGCTCGTTGATCCATTTGGATGAACTGGCCTTGACAATCTGCATCAGGTCAGATAATGACTGTGTCGGTCTCATACCGAAAAAAATATGGATGTGATCAGGCATCCCGTTAACGGCTAAAACCTTGTGGTCATAATCTTTGATAATCCCCGTAATGTACTTGTACAGATCTTCCTTCCATTTAGGTAAAATTAAATTTTCCCTGCGTTTTACCGCAAATACAGATTGAATGTGAATTTGTGTGTAGGTGTTACTCATGATGAAAAATGATTAAAAAAGTTAAAATGAAAAATTAGTTACTGCTAAAGTAAAAAGAAATTCAGTTTCCGAAACATTGCCTGATTTTTTATATTTTGGAGAAATCACAATTGACATTTTTACAATCAAAATGGAATTCATCAAAGGCCGTGGTGCTCAAATCAACACACCCAACCGCTTCCTGAAAACGGAGCGGGTGCTCGAGCATTTTGAAGGCATCGATGAATTGCCCGATGATGATGCTAAAACAGAAGTGTTGTATGAGCATCCCAAAACCATCCTGAATAAAAACGACAGTCCCGATTTACCCTTCACCTACTCCCTCAATCCATATCAGGGGTGTGAGCACGGTTGTATCTATTGCTATGCCCGGAATGTTCATCAGTACTGGGGTTATTCGGCCGGACTGGATTTTGAACAGAAGATCATTGCCAAACCCAACGCGGCCGACATCCTGCGAAAGCAGTTCAATAACAAAAATTATTCGCCGGAATCCATCAGCCTGTCAGGCAACACCGATTGTTACCAGCCTGCTGAACGAAAATTAAAAATTACCCGATCGCTGCTTGAAGTATTTCTTGAGTACAGGCATCCGGTGGGTATCATCACCAAAAACAATCTGATTCTTCGTGACATCGATTTGCTTGCGCAGATGGCGGAAATGAATCTGGTGCATGTGATGGTTTCAGTAACCACATTAAAGGAAGAGTTGCGTCAGATGATGGAACCGCGAACTGTAACAACCATGAACCGGCTTCGGGTAGTCAAGGCTCTTAACGATGCAGGCATTCCCACCGGAGTGATGACAGCTCCCATTATTCCCGGACTGAACAGCGATGAAATACCCGAATTAATCAGACTGGCAGCAGATCATGGAGCCATGGCAGCCGGGTACACGATTGTCAGATTGAACGGATCGGTTAAGGAGCTCTTTCGTGACTGGTTATTTAAAACCATGCCGGATGCCGCCGAAAAGATTTGGAATCACATTACGGAAGCACATGGTGGAGCAGTAAGCGACAGCAGGTTTGGCACCAGAATGAGAGGCGAAGGTAAAATCGCTGAATCCATCAGGCAGCTGTTTAAATTGTCAGTCAGAAAACACCTTGCCGGACGGTCGTTGCCGGATTATGATTACGGTCACTTCAGACGTCCCGGTTCAACTACGCAGTTGAGTCTTGATTTTTGAAAAACATTTTATACATTTCACAAAAAATAAATCATGGAAAAATTTACCAGACTTGAAATCAAATGGGGGTTGATTTTCACTTTCGCCGGACTCCTGTGGTTGTACTATGAGAAAATGATGGGCTGGCACGGAGAGCATATTGCCATGCATGCCACCTATACTATGCTATTCATGTTTCCTGCCATTACCATTTATGTCGTTGCCCTGATTGATAAGCGGAAAACACATTACGGAAATGTGATGAACTGGAAACAGGGTTTCATGAGTGGCTTGTATATCACATTCGTTGTTGCCCTGATGGCACCACTGAGTCAATATCTGGCTCACACCGTCATTTCTCCCGATTACTTTGCAAATATGATCGAGTATTCGGCCACTGAGCTGGGAAAAGACCGCGCACAGGCAGAGGCTTATTTTAATCTGAAAAGCTATATCATGCAGGCCGTTGTAGGAGCTATTGCAATGGGAATATTGACTTCGGCGGTGGTGGCTGTTTTTGTAAGAAGAAAAGAGAATGCAGTTGGTTGATGGCGACGGTTATTGGTCGTTAGTCATTAGGCATTAGTCACTAATCCATGGTCATTAGACATTGGTCTATGATCACAGCGAACAGTTCACGAATCACTGCTCCAAGGATTATTGATTTAATATCGAACTCACCCCAATGACCAATGGCTAATAGCTACCCCCCCCTTCCTCCATATTCCCATGATTTTTATCATATCGCTGTCTGTCTTAAAGCATATTAATGCCTCATCTTAAATCTTATCTTTGGACTTTCTTTCTATTGAATGAAAAACAAGGCCTGGAATGATTTTTTAGATGAGGTGGGAGGGATTGCCGCTTTCGCGGGACGATTTTTCCGTGAGGGACTGACTCCCAGGTATGAATGGCAGGAGTTTTTCAGGCAATGCTACATCATTGGATACAAATCGCTGCCCCTGGTAGGAATTACGGCCGCCATCATGGGGATGGTCCTCACGGTGCAGTCGAGGCCCACCCTTGAGGAGTTTGGTGCCGAATCCTGGCTGCCTGCCATGGTGGCCATTTCAGTTGTGAGGGAGATCGGGCCTGTTATTACGGCATTGATCTGTGCCGGTAAAATCGGGTCCAGCATCGGAGCGGAGCTGGGATCCATGAAAGTGACGGAGCAGATTGATGCGATGGAAGTATCCGGAACCAATCCGTTCAAGTTCCTGGTTGTTACACGAGTGATGGCGGCCACTCTGATGCTCCCTGTGCTGGTGGTCATTGCCGATCTGCTGGCACTTTATGCCTCCTATCTGGGTGTAAACATCAAAGATGTGGTGAGTTTCAAACTATATACTTCTCAGGTATTCAAGGCTCTTGAATACAGCGATGTGCTTCCCGCATTTGTAAAATCATACTTCTTTGGTTTTGCCATCGGAATCGTTGGATGCTACAAAGGTTACAATTCCAAGAAGGGTACTGAAGGAGTTGGTCACTCGGCAAACTCTGCTGTCGTGGTGGCATCACTGCTGATCTTCATACTTGACCTTATTGCAGTTCAAATAACAGACTTGCTTGGACTCAACTGATATGTCAAAAGCTACTTCAAATAACGCTGAAACAGTGATTGAGATCAGGGATCTTTGCAAATCCTTTGGAAGCAATCATGTTTTAATTAATTTTAATCTTACGGTAAATCGGGGCGAGAATGTAGTGGTGTTGGGAAAATCCGGTTCCGGGAAGTCGGTGCTGATTAAATGTGTAGTGAGATTGCTGGATCCCGATAGCGGCTCTATCAAGGTACTGGGAAATGAGGTTGCCGACATGAACAGGGATGAGCTCGATCGTATGAGGGTCAAAATCGGATTTTTGTTTCAGAACAGTGCCTTGTATGATTCGATGACTGTTCGTGAAAATCTCGAGTTCCCCATGAGACGTCACTGGATCAACATGGATAAGCAGGAAATTGACAGGGTAGTGGAGGAGGCGCTTGACAATGTCGGGTTGCTTCATGCGATAGACATGATGCCTGCCGATCTCTCAGGCGGAATGAGAAAACGTGTGGGTCTTGCCAGAACACTCATACTGCGTCCTGAAATTGTACTGTACGACGAACCAACAACAGGGCTTGACCCCATTACAGGAATGGAAATAGTGGAACTGATTATGGATCTTCAGAAGAAATACAACACTTCATCCATTATCATCAGTCACGATATGCAGGTTGCCAAGCTTACCGCCAACAAGCTGGTTGTGCTTTATGACGGAAAGAACTATGCTGAAGGCACCTTTGATGAGCTCAAAAAAGTAACCGATCCCAAAGTGAAACAATTCTTTGAAAGTGTAATATGAAAAAAGATACAACAAATAACATTCGTCTCGGATTGTTTATTACCATTGGAACAATGGCTTTGGTCGTAGCCTTATATCTGATTGGCAGCAACCGTAATATCTTCGGTAATACCATCCGCATTCATGCTCATTTTTTCAATGTGAACGGATTGATGGCCGGCAACAACGTCCGTTATGCAGGAATAGATATCGGAACCGTTGATAAAGTGACGATAGAGAATGACAGCAGTGTTACGGTATACATGATCATCGAGAAAAAACAAAGTGAGTATATCAAGAAAAACTCCGTAGCAGCAATTGGTACCGATGGTTTGATGGGAAACAAGCTGGTGAATATCAATCCCGGACAAGGGGCCTCCACTCCTGTTGAAGATGGCGATGAGATTCAGGCGCTGCGCCCTGTTGAAACAGATGAAATGGTGCGAACCCTCAATACCACCAATGATAATCTTGAAGTAATCACAAGTGATCTGAGGAAATTCACTTCCCGTATCAACACAGATAAAGGTGTTCTTAAACTGATTGAGGACTCTATTACCACAGAGAATATCAAGGCGGCCATGATGGCCATTCGTGAAGCAGCAGAGAATGCCAACAGGATCACCATTCAGCTCAATCGTTTGGCTGAGGGACTTAACAGGGGTGAAGGTCTGGCCGGAGTGCTGTTGAAAGATACCGCCTCTGCCGGTGAACTTCGCGCCACCATTCACAATCTGCAAATGGCAACCGACAGCATCAACATGATTGCAAGCGGTCTTGGGGAATTCTCACAGAAACTCAACAACCCTGATGGACTGGTGACTGCGCTTACAACCGATACCGCACTCACCGAAAATGTACGTTCCGGATTGAAGAATCTGGAAGAGAGTACCGTTCTGCTTAACGAAAATCTAAAGGCCATGAGGCGGAGTTTTTTGTTTAAGAAGTACTTTAAGGAGCAGGATAAAAAAAAGTGATGGTTAAGATTTTTTAGGATCCGTTATGAGAGATTGGTTATGATGGATTTTCGTTAACTTTACATCCTTATTCAATCATTCATGAAAAAATCCCTTCTGATCTTATCCGCGGTAGCTGCCTCTTTGGCATTTGCCTGCAACGATGCTCCCAAAGAGGAGTCAACCACCGAAACCACTGCTACCGAAACCACTTTGGAGCCTGCTAATGAGGCAGTTGCAACAGACGGAGCCATTCCAATGGATCAACCGGTAATGGATCCGGCCGCAGCCACCGCACCTGCCGCATCAGCCTCCGGTAAACGACTGAATCCCCCTCATGGTGAGCCCGGACACGTTTGTGAAATCCCGGTTGGAGAGCCATTGCCCGACAACAATGTTCCGGGAGGAGTAAAGGTTCAAACACCGCCGCCGGTAAATATGCAGGACCCGAATGCCGGTAAAACATCCGCTCCGGCTCCCGTTTCAATCATGAATCAGCAGACTCCCGTTGCCCAGCCTGCAGCCGCTCCCGGAAAAACGGCACCCGGTATGAATCCTCCGCATGGTGAGCCCGGACACGATTGTGCAATCCCTGTGGGTGCACCGCTGAAGAAGTAAAGCATCAGACAAGAAAATAAAAAAGGCCGGAACAGCATTGGTTGTTCCGGCCTTTGTATTTTGATTCGGTTGACAGTCTTTTTATACCGCGGTTCGACTTCGCTCACCATGACGTCGGTTGCGTCTCGGCTTCGCTCGACGCTATGAATAGCAAATGATTCGATAAATCGAATCTTCTCTGCAGAGAGCAAGCTTCTGTGCTACCAACTATCTAACTCACTAACCCACTAACCCACTAACTCACTAACTCACTAACCCACTAACCCACTAACTCACTAACCCACTAACCCACTTCCCCACTCAACCACTTCCCCACTCTCTACTCCCTCCCCCTGATCACCGCTCCCAACTTCTTCTCAAAAGCATCCATCAAGCGGCTCATCACTTTGTCAATTTCCTTGTCGGTGAGGGTTTTTTCGTCATCACGCAAAGTGAAACTAAGGGCATAAGATTTTTTACCGCTTTCAATTTTGTCTCCCTGATACACATCGAAAAGATTGACATCACGTAAAATTTTTCTTTCTGTTTCGAAGGCAAGATTTTCAAGCGATCTGTAATCGATAGAGCGATCCAGTACCATGGAAAGGTCGCGTTGTACTTCAGGGAATTTCGGTGGTTCGGCGATTCGCGGTTTTTCCTGTTGAAGAGCAATTTCAGTCATGTCAAGATTGATGTCGGCGAACCATACGACACCATCAAGATCAAACTTCTTTAAAAGCTTTTTTCTGACAGCACCAATAAAAGCAATTTCACGCTTTCCGGATTTCAGTACAAGGGTATTTTCAGTGTATTCGTTTTCTGTGATTTCCCATTTGAGTTTATCCTGACGGACACGGGCGGCAATCATCAGGTTGTCGACAACTGATTTCAGATCATAAACCGAATAGCCCTGCTGCTTTTCGTTCCAGTGAGGTGCATGATTATTGCCGGTAAGCAGTATGGCCAGATGATTGATTTCGGTATAACCCTCTGCGGTACTGGAATAGGTTTTGCCAAATTCAAACAACTTGAGGTCAGTCCGTTTTCTGTTACGGTTGTAGAGGGCAGTATCCAGCATCGGAAAGAGCATGTTCGGACGCATGATGTCCAAATCCTGACTCAATGGATTTTTGATGCGTGCAAGGCCTTCGGTGTTTGCGTCGAATGCTGATGAACGGTACAGACTGTTGCACATGATTTCGAAAAATCCGTTTGCAACGAGCCAGGCGGCGGCGTCTCTTCTCGTCTTTTCCAGAGGTACTCTTGAAGGGGATGGGAGGGAAGCATTCATTTTTGCCGGAAGCGGAATTTGGTCGTAGCCGATGATTCTCAGGACTTCTTCGGTAACATCAGCTTCACGAGTCACATCTACCCGGTAGGGCGGGATTTCAAGAGAGAGTAAATCATTGTTCACCGCTGCAACTTTAATGTCGAGCCATTTTAAAATTTGAATGAATGACTCTTTCGGGATTTCCACTCCGGTGAGCTTATTAAAGTTCCGGAAATCGTAATCTAACTTCCAGTCACTAACGGTATTGGGATATATGTCAACTACAGCCGAAGAGACGGTGCCGCCCGCAAGTTCGCAAATGAGCAGTGTGGCACGTTTCAATGCGGTGAGCGTCATGTTAGGGTCGGTGCCACGCTCAAACCGGAACGATGCATCGGTTTTGAGTCCGTGATATTTCGATGTTTTACGTACCGATACAGAATCGAAGTAAGCGCTTTCCAGAAAGATCTCAGTGGTGTTATCATTTACACCCGAGCCGATACCACCAAAGACTCCGGCGATGCACATGCCGCCGTTACTGTCGCAGATCATCAGTTCGGTGCCGTTGAGTTTTCGTTCAATGCCGTCCAGGGTGGTGAATGTTGTATCCCGCGGAAGCGATTTTACAATGACCTCTTTGCCTGATATTTTTCCCGCATCGAAAGCATGGAGCGGCTGCCCCATTTCATACAATACAAAATTGGTGATGTCAACAATATTGTTGATCGGGTTCAGTCCGATTGCCTTCAGTCGGTTCTGAAGCCACACAGGAGACGGAGCCACTTTGACATTGGCGATGTGTACTCCGGAGTAACGATAACAGGCTTCATGCTCAACTTTTACACGAACAACAGGTTGCGTGGAAGGCGTGGTGAAGGCATTGATATCCGGCCAACGCAACTGTAACTCCGGGTTGCTTTCATTGTCAGCTTTGGTATTCAAAACGGCCCTCAGATCACGCGCCACACCGATATGAGATGCAGCATCAGAACGATTTGGTGTCAGTCCGATGCTCAGTGTAAAATCATTTTCAACATTGAAATAAATGTTCACCGGACTTCCAGGAACAGCATCCGGGCTCAGCACCAGAATGCCGTCGTGACTTTCACCAAGTCCGATTTCATCCTCAGCGCAAATCATTCCGGCAGATTCTTCGCCACGGATTTTGGACTTTTTGATTTCAAACGGATCGCCTTTCAAAGGGAAAATGGTGGTACCCGGTGTTGCCACAATTACTTTTTGTCCTGCAGCTACATTTGGTGCGCCACACACAATTTGCGAAGGCTCCGGATTACCCACATTCACTTTACAAATGGTCAGCTTGTCGGCATTGGGATGCTTTTGTGTTTCCAGTACCTCGCCCACTACCAGTCCCTTTAGTCCGCCTTTAACTGACTCAAATGGCTCTATGTTTTCCACCTCCAGACCACAGCCGGTCAGTAATACCGCTAATTGTTCCGGAGTTTGTTCAAAATCAAGGTATTGTTGAAGCCAGTGGTAAGAGATGTTCATGGTTTAAAAATGAAAGACAAAAGTAAGAAAATGCAAAGGAGGGTATTGGACAATAGATGAACGACAATTGACATTGGACAATCGAATTTGGAAACATGTACTTGCCCATAAAGAACTATAAATTAGAATATTGACGACTTTCAAATAATAGCCACACACCTCAATGATACAGATGATTGTTATAAAATTGTTTTAAGTAACCTGGTAATTACTGACAGATTTCTGGATTTGATTCAGGCTTACCAGGTTTCATTATGAAGCCATTATTTCAACCCATGACTACTGCGGAGGTCTATCATTTAGCTTATTTAGAACTTCATTAGTATTTAATTAATTAAAAATCAGATATTTAATTGATAATGACAAAAATCATATTTGAAGTTAGTTCCGGGCTTTTTCTTCGCAGCCTATTTAGAATAATTCTAATTAGGGCCTTGCTTGATTTGATTTTTTGATTTCCTTTGCAGCCTTATTTAGAATCAGTCTAAATAAAAATTGTCAATTTTAATTACCCACTTCTTAACCTGTTTCAAAACATTATTTATGCGTTTCCGATTTTCAATCATGGTTTTATTAATCACAATTATTTTCGGACAAAATGTAATTGCACAACGATTAACAGTTGCCTTTGGTGGTAAAGTTACCGATGAGGCAGGTGTTGTACTGAAAGGGATTCATGTTGCCCTTGAAGGTTCAGGTCATGCAGCCGTGACCGATCATGACGGCAGATTTATTCTGGAAAATGTTAAGTCGGGCCGATATGTACTGGCGGCATCGGGAATCGGATTCCAGACCTTGAAAGAATCTGTTTCCGTTTCGGCTTACGCTGAACCTTTGACGCTGAAATTGAAAGTTCAGTCATACCCTGTACCGACCGTTGAAATTTTAGCCAGCAACGACAGATTGTTTTCTTCTGTTCCAGGATCGCTGTCTCTCATCCCGGCAAGGCAGATACAAAACATACAAGCTGTAAGCGGAAATGAGATTTTGCGTCAGGCACCCGGTCTCAATGTAGTGGATGAGGAAGGATTGGGACTGCGAACCAACATTGGCATCCGCGGACTGGATCCTGATCGTAGCAGGACCGTGCTGATGCTTGAGGACGGTGTGCCCGTGGCGCTCGCTCCTTACGGTGAACCGGAGATGTATTATACGCCTGCCATTGAAAGGATGAGCGGAGTGGAGGTATTGAAAGGAAGCGGTTCTATTTTATACGGTCCGCAAACAATCGGCGGAGTAATCAATTATCAAACCATTGATCCGCCGCAGCAACCGGAAGGTTTTTTCAAGACCATCGTTGGTAACAATGGTTATTTTACCGGCATGTTAGGCTACGGCACATCATTCGGCAAAACAGGTGTTCAGATCAATTATCTGCGAAAGCAGGCTGATGAATTCGGTGCAACTTTTCTGCGACTTAACGACCTTACTTCCAAGATGGTATTTCAGTTAAATGACCAGTCATCTCTCGGGGTGAAGTTGGGTGTTTACAATGAAGTATCCAATTCAACTTACATCGGACTAACGCAGCCCATGTACGATAAAGGCGGCAACGATTTTGCGCAACTTGCACCTGACGACAGACTCAACATCAGGAGATATTCACTGAGCCTTTCGCACAAGTATCAGATAAAAAAGAATCTTCGGGTTGTAACAACTGCTTACGGTTACACGACCACCCGCGACTGGATGCGTCAGGATTTTGCATACAGTTCATTTGATGATGCCGGTAATCCAACGCCGCTTCCTTCCAATTATTCCGGTGTTACCTGGGGTGATTCCACTTTGGAAGGCGGTGCCATATACATGAGAAATTCTACCGGTAACAGAAACAGAAGTTTTGAAGTGGCAGGTGTTGAACCCCGGGTACATTACGATTTTAAAACAGGAAGTGTTGCTCATCAGCTGACAGGTGGTGTCAGATTTTTATATGAACGCGCCTTCGAGCAGCGCGTCAACGGAACGAAGGCAGATGCCATTTCAGGTACCATTGCAGAGGATGAAATCAGGACCGGCTACGGTTACAGCGCTTTCGTGCATGATAAATTACAGCTTACCAGATCAATATCGTTTACTGCCGGAGTCAGGATGGAGTATTTCGATTATGAGCGTGATATCAGAAGAGGTAAATTCACTGTTAATGGGACATCATCAACACGCGACACGATGGTTGTTTCCGGAAGTAATGTTGTTGGTATTATACCCGGTGCCGGATTCAATCTGAACATCACTCCTCAGTTGAATCTGTTTGCAGGTGTTCACCGGGGATTTGCTCCTCCCAGAGTGAAAGATGCTATTTCATCGGAAGGTGAAGCGTATGAACTTGAAGCCGAGTTATCGTGGAACTACGAAGCAGGTATTCGGATGGAACCTTTGAAGTGGATACAGGTGGAGGTGACGGCTTTCATGATGGATTTTGAAAATCAGGTCATACCTGTGTCTGAATCTTCCGGCGGAACAGGATCAGGGCTGGTGAACGGCGGACGCACCAATCATTCGGGTGTTGAAGCCGGTATCAATATCAATACAAGGGAAATCAGGGAATCTAAATACTATGCGGAATTACGTGCCGGTATGAGTTATGTGAAGTCGGTATTTGCTGCGGATCGCTTCATCGGAGGAACGGATAATGGTGAGAATATTAAAGATAACTTCACTCCCTACGCACCTGAATGGAATGCCAACGGAACCTTAAGTCTGCACTCACCATTCGGCCTGAGTGTTATACTTACCGGAAATTATGTGAGTGATCAGTTTACTGATGAGATCAACACCATTGAGCCTTCCAATGACGGCAGAACCGGATTGATTGAATCACGTTTCCTCTTTGACGCGGGTTTGAAATACTCATTACCCAAAATCAAAACTGTATTCAGCATTTGCATGAAGAATGTTACTGACGAAAGATATGTGACCACACGCCGTCCTCAGGGTATCAGGGTTGGTTTGCCGCGAATGGTTTTTGGCGGAGTCAAGGTGAATTTTTAAAAGGGTACGGCGTACGGATAATCGGACATAGGGATTACTGATGTACCGATTAAAGTTTATAAAGTGAATTAATAATTCCGTAAATCCGTGATCCCTATGTCCCTGCCTGCAGCCTGTTTGCTACAGGCAGGCAGGCGTGAATCCGTACTCCTTACCTATCCGGCTCCAGACAGACATTCTCGGAAAAACTATCTGTTATTCTCGTAATAAAGCCCGGTCAGGATCTCGGTCCTGTACCGGGTTTTTTGTCCCAGCGCCCGGTCATGATCAATTTTTGAAAACATCCTGACTTGAAGCCACTGCGTCAGTTTGAAAGTCACCTGAAGTGATGCTTCCCCTTCGAGATCATCTTTTTTCAATCCTTTGATGAACAGATTTCCGTTGCCGATGACTTCTATCTGATTACTTAGTGTCCGCAAATAACTCAATTGAAGGCTGAATCCGTAATGGAAGATTACAATAGCATTGTTCAGTCTGGCGAATTCAATACCCTGAGTGGCGCTTTGGTTATTGTTAACCGGCAGCGTCCGGAATTTGGCAGTTGACAGTGAAAAACCAAGATCATAGTACGGATTTGGTTTTAAACTGAAGCCGTACCCGGTTTCGATTGATGCCGGATTCAGGAAGGCAGAAGATAATTCTCTGAATGATGTGCCGGTGGCGGGATCAATGATTGATTCATAATCATTCAAAATACCGGTTTCGAATTCTATCCTGAAGTGATGCTGAACCGGTCCGGCTCCTGACAGTAAATCGTAGTTCAAATGTAGCAGATCATTGTTTTTGATCCAGATGGAATCAGCTATGCCTGTGTAACCCAACTCATGCCTGATCTTTATTTCGGAGTTTTTATGTGCTTTAACTATAGATCGGTGCAGTTCACTGCGGGAGTTTATGTTAATCATTCTTTCAATGAATCCTGCCGGGTCTCTCCCGGCCATCAGTGATAATCCGATTGACGACTGAAAGTGTGTTTTCACCGACATCAGTGAGTCGTCACTCCTCAATGCAAATGCGCTATCGGTGTCGTTTACAATGAAGACAACAGACAACAAGATGATATTTATATGAAATCTCAATTTGAAAAGCGGCAATCACCGGATTCCTGTGGCTTATCATTTTTTAACGGAAAGTTTGTTTTTTTTGTTCTTCACTCCAGCATTCCTGCAAATCTTTGTTCACCAGATAAACCCTGTATTTTATTTTTTTATTTTTCTTCAGTTCATCGAGCCACAGTATGGTTTTTTCCTTGTAGATTTTTTTGCCTGCATAGGATGCCCACGTCATCATCACAGTAAAGTCAACATCCTCTTCAGGCAACTGAGGAGTTAACCCGCAGCCGGGCAGGTTGGTGTATTGCAGAAATTTTTCCAGACTCATCGACTCATCAGTCAGGTATGCTCTTGCGGGATCAAGTTCCGAAGCAAATGATTCAGCGGGACCGTTGCAGTTAGGGCGCAACGAATCTTTGTAAGGAACATATTTTCCATCTCTGTCAAAGACATACATTTCCGGAACCGAATGGAGTTCTTTCACTTTCCATGAATCGAAGCTGAACACAAGAGAACGATGGTCATTACCGAAATAATCAGTCTGCTTTTGAGCAATGGCTGCGGCGTTTTCAAAATCGGGATCTCTCAGGCCATAAATTATTTTAGCCATGAATATACATGATGAGGCTGAAAACATTGAAAGCATCAGCAACATTTGGATAAGTGATTGGCTTTTCATTTGATCAGTTTAATAATGCCGGGAGCGCATACTCCCGGCATGGTGATTGATTTTTTAATTGACGGGAACAGACACATACAGGATGCCGGACCGTTCAGTTACAGGATGTTTTCCTGCAGGAATGGTTCTCGGGCCTTTGATGCCCAAGCCGGCAAGAACTTCCGAAGGAACCGGTGAGTCGTCTTCCATGAAAAACATCCCGGATTGGAAGTATTTTTCATATACTTCATACGAGATGCCTTTGGTTTTGTCGATCTCAATAATCATCCGGTTTTTAACCGCGTCATCAGCATATATAACACCATTGACGCCATTCCTTTCCCAGGTGATGCTGGCTTCCCAAACACAGATGCCAAAACCCATGCAATCGCGGCGACGGGCAATAGTAAAAGAAATGCTGACCCTCGGTCTTAGCATAGTACTCAATTCAGGTGTATTTTCTGTTGAATTGATGACTGGAGGTACAACCGACGCAAAGGCGCTCAATGCTGCCATTTCAGCGATGATAAAAATGGTAAGAAGAAAAGTTTTAAGTGAAAATTTCATGTTGAAAAATTTAAAATGAAAAATAAACGAATATGTAGCGTACAAAGCCCGCCGGCGGGAATTTCAGTTATCTGCTGATCATCCGAAATCAATTATGAATCTTTTAACTCATGGCCTCCTTTCCTGTTATGTCCGCCATCTTGACTGCCGCGAAAACCTTCACCTCAAAATTACAGTCGCGATAAGGAACCGGTGAATAATTGAATACAAAAGCGGGTCAAATGTAAACGGCGGTGTAGAATTCACCAAATTATTTGTACTGTTTGATGAAAATAAGTGTTTAAACGGATTACGTGATATTTTCATTTGAACTCTCATTTGAATTTTTATCAGTTATTCCTTCACTTTAACGAGATCATCGAAATAGTCCGTAATATTATATAAACATATCATTTTCAGTGATCTGTCCTTTATTTAGTTTAAATACTTCATCGGATTATTGTAATATAACATTCGGTTCAATGAAAAATATCTGTTTAAGCGGTATCTTGCAGGAAATTCAGTTTATTACGATGATAGCAGCACAAGGTCAGAGTCGACGGGTTAAGTTTGTTGACAAGACAAATTCACAATTTTTTACAGTATTGAAAGATCGGGTTGATGAATATTTTGAAAGTAATCACAAGTCACGTCATGCCAATTTTCAGATGGTACTGAAAACGGTAAGTTTACTTTCTCTTTATATAGTGCCATTCATCTTAATTATCTGGCTGCAGCCTTCTTTTCCTGTTCAGATGATTTTATGGTTGCTGATGGGAGCAGGTCTTTCGGGAGTTGGAATGAGTATTATGCACGATGCTAATCACGGTGCCTATTCTGAAAATAAAACCATCAATAAAATCCTTGGACACACCCTCAATCTGGCCGGTGGTTCAGTCCAAAACTGGAAGCTTCAGCACAACATCCTGCACCATACCTATACCAACGTAGCGCACCTTGATGAAGACATCAACGACAAACTTGTATTGCGCTTTAATCCGCATACAAAAGTCAAGGCAGTTCAGAAGCTGCAGTTCGTTTATGCTTTCTTCTTTTACGGAATCACTACCATTTATTGGGCGCTTTTAAAAGATTTTATTCAGCATAAAAGGTATGTGCGTTCTGGTTTGAACAGCTCCGGTAAAAACGAAAACAATCTGCTGTTATTTAAAATGGTAGTTGATAAGCTGATATATTTTGCTGTGTTATTCGGCTTGCCGCTGATGGCAGGCATTTCTTTTCTGTATGTTCTGGCAGGTTTTCTGGTGATGCATTTTGCTGCCGGAATCATCCTTACTGTGGTTTTTCAGCTGGCCCACACTGTTGAAGGCACCTCTCATCCTCTTCCCGACGAATCAGGGAATATTGATAATGCGTGGGCCATTCACCAGCTCCACACAACGGTCAACTTCTCACACGGAAACCCTTTCCTGACCTGGTATCTTGGTGGACTGAATTATCAGATCGAACATCATCTGTTTCCCAGAATCTGTCACATTCATTACCCTGCTATAGCACCAATTGTTAAACGAACAGCTAAAGAGTTCGGGATTCCTTATCTTGAGAATAAGACATTCAGAGAAGCTTTCAATTCTCACGTGGCAACATTAAAAAGGTTTGGCAAACTGCCTTCCCTGACGGATGCTATTTCATAAAACGGAAACAGGAATTGAAAAATGATTCCTGATTTCGGATTATATTTCGGATAGAATAATCAGATCAGTTTTTTCTTCATTGTTTTGAGAATGGCTTCCGAAACCGAGTGTACTTCCAGTTTTTTATAAATGTTCTTGATATGATGCCTCACGGTATCATGCGTAATATTCAGCGCGTCGGCTACCATCTTATAGCTTTTTCCTTTACACAGCTGATCCAGCACCTCTTTTTCCCGTTCGGTCAATTGTGCTGACGGATCGCCGGGAGTCATAAATGAAGTAACCACCATTCTGGCTATCCGGCCACTCATCGGCGCCCCTCCATCCCTTACTTCACGAATGGCATCAAGGATTTTATCCGGTGAAGCGTTTTTGGTGATATAGCCTTTGGCACCGGCACAAAGAGAATCAAACACCGTGTCATCTTCCGCGAATACGGTCAGCATGATAATGTCGATTTCAGGAAGCTCCGATTTGATTTGTCTGACACACTCAATCCCGTTCATTCCTGGAAGATGGATGTCCATCAATACAACATCCGGCCTCACCACCGGAATATTTTTTACTGCCGATTCCGCATCTGAATAAGATCCTACGCAGTTAAATTCATCCGGATGTTCTTTCATCATAATTTGCAGACCGTCGCGCAGATCCTGGTTGTCATCTACCAAAGCTACCTTTATCATATTAAGACTTTTTTAGTTTAAGTTGTCGATGGCCAATTCCAACTCTGCCACTGTTCCCGTTTGTTCCGGCTGAATCCTGATACTGGCTTTGATTTGTCCTGCCCGTATTTTGATATTTTCCATTCCCCTTCCGTTTGATTGTCCGTTTAGCTGGAATCCTTTTCCGTTATCGCGGAAACGAAAACATAGGTGTCCGTTTTGCTGTTCCAGGTCGAGAGCGGTAGCGGTTCCGCCTGCATGCTTCAGACTGTTATGCATGATCTCTTTAAAGATAAGCAAAGCGTGTCGTTTATGTGCGGGAGATATAATATTTTCTTTAAGAGAGACAGGAATTTCCGATGCTGAAAATTCAATTCCGGTATTGTCGAACAGTTCCTGTCCGAATTCACGGATCTGCTGGTAGAGGTCAAATACGGAGTCTTTATCAGGGTCCATAGCCCACAGCATGTCTTTCATGGTGTGATACAGATTGCCTGAAGCATCAATGATCCTGTCGAGGTGTGGGCGGAGTTCATTCTGATCGGGACCAATTTTCTTTTTCAGGATTTCAGCAAACCAGGAAATGATGGTCAGCTTGTGCCCGAGCTCATCGTGAAAATCGGCTGCAGTGGCCCTGCGGAGCTGTTCAACTTCTTTAACCTTCTGCATTTTCATGCTCAGTCTGTATTTGAAAATGGCATAAATAATACCCGCAATCAGCAATGCCATCAGAAAGTAAAACCAGATGGTCATGTGAAAGGGTGGTTTGATGGTGATGATTAGCGTGTCTCCTGCCTCATTGAAGTAACCGTCACCGTTAGATGCTTTTACCCTAAAGGTATATGTCCCCGGAGGCAATTGAGAAAAGTTTACCGTTCCGTTGGTTCCTGCATCGGTCCAGCTTTCCTGAAATCCTTCAAGCATATAAGCATATCTGACCTTCTGAGGATCTCCGTAATGAATTCCGGCAAAATTGACTGTAAAAGAATTTTCCCGGTATTTGAGTTCTACGGTTTTAGCTTCCTGATTATCGGAAAGATTAATGAATTTATCATCACTGATCTGCAGCCCTGATACAGTAACAACCGGCCTCGATGTGTCAGGTGTTATCTCTGAAGGATAAAAGTATGTATAACCGGATATTCCTCCGAAATATATCTCTCCATCAGACGATGAATATGCCGCGTAGCTGTTGAATTCATTGCTTTGCAGGCCGTCATGTATATCATATCCTGCAACAGCATAGCCGTTCCGGTTGAACCGGGTTAGTCCGTTATTCGTACTGAGCCACAACATATCCGACTTCTTCTCCGGGATGATGGCATAAATAACATTGTTGGTGATACCGTTTTTGTTTGAATAATTGCTGAAAGAAATGCCCCCGTTACTTTTCACCACTTTTGCCAGACCATTCATGGTGCCAACCCATACATTGCCTGACTGATCTTCATTTATGCACAGGATATTATGGTTTCGCAGACTGCCTGTGTCGGAAGGATGATGATGAAAAACCCGAGGTTTTCCAAATCTCATATTGCCTTTGGCGGGATACAGGAAAAGTCCGGTTGAACTACCGGCCCATAGATTACCGGAACGGTCAATAAACGCGCAGCTGAAATAGAATCCCCGGTCGTTGAGTATTTCTGAATTTGTGATGGCAACTAAATCAGACAGAGAGTTGGATTCATTATCATAAACATGAATACTGTATCTGAGAACTGCGAGAATCCTTCCTGACGGATCCTGGACAAAAGTGCGTATCAGATTTCGGTTTACTTTTATTGAATCGGGAATGGGTATGAATGATGTCTGATAGCCGGAAGGTGTTTTGCGGATTTCGAAAATTTTATCTGCAGATCCGAAAATGATGTCTCCGTTTCTGGCCTGTACAAGTCCGTTGATGTTGTTATCATCAATTCCGGGCGATGGCGCAAGCCGGATGGGTTCAAAGCCTTCGAACCTCCTTTTTTTTCGGTCCAGACGTAGTAATCCTGAGTTGGTTCCAATCCAAAGATTGCTATCGGAGTCGGTCAGCAAATTCACCACGAACGAATTTCCGAAAGGCGCATCGGTAAGATGGTCGGTGTGAAACTTTTTGGTAATCGGTACAAGTCGAATCATTCCTCCGGCATTGAATCCTGCCCAAACGATTCCGGAGGTGATTCGATCTTCCAGAAAAGAAAGAACACGACCATTGTTCATCACAGGAACTTCTTTATTTAGTTCCGGATCCTGAAAATTCATTTCGCCGGATACATCCTCTTGTATCGCATACTGAACACCTTTGTCGGCATACCCAATCCACATTCTGTTTTGAGAACCGGGATAAAGCGAAATAACATTTTCATCCCTCATACCGCTTTGAGTTGAGGAGCCAGGACTCAGGGTCATGATTTTAATGCCGTTTCTGTCTAAGATATCAATACCATTATTACTGCCGGCCCAAATGCGACCTGATTGATCGGAGGCAACCGTATGAATAATTTTATCTGACAGCTGATTTTCTCCCTGACCAATCCAGTTTACCTGATCAGAATTATTATAATTGACTTTAAAAATTCCGTTGTAGGTTGCAACCCAGATATTATTGAATTTGTCGTGTGCGATTTTGTTGACATTCTTGTTGGGAAGCGGATCGTTCTTCGCAACTGAAAGAACAATTCTGCTGAATTCTAAAGTTGTTTTGTCTTCCTCTGATTGCTTTTCAATCACTTTAAAAAGTCCGGTGCCTGTGCCAATCCAGATATTGCCCTGCTGATCTTCATGTAAATCGGTGATCATGGTAGCCGGTAACATTCCGGAATTTTTACCGGGCCTGATTCTCAAAAACGAATTGCAACCGGGTAACAACAGATTGAGTCCCTGATTAATGGTACCAATCCACAATCTCCCTTTCTTATCGTGAAGAAGTGCGTTGATATAGTTGGAAGATATGGAAGTTGAATCAAAGGGCTCTTCTCTGAAAATCCGAAAACTTCTGCCATCGAAACGATTCAGACCATCCTGAGTGGCTATCCAAACATAGCCTTCCCGGTCCTGAACCATATCATACACAGAACTCTGAGAAAGCCCGTTGGCAATGGATACGGCAACCGGTTTGTAAGGCTGTGCCGAGACCAGGCAAACCTGGCTGAACAGAAAAAGAACTGATAATAATGCGCGCGACATGATTTTACAAATTTAATTCTTTGGGAGTCGGTACGCCTTCACATTTTAATGTGTCAGACCTGGTTTCGGAAGTATTTGATAATCAATTAAAGACTAATCGCTGGTACCTTGATTTAGGGATTGTGACGCTACGCACGATTGTGTACTTTTAGCGAGTTTATTGCTGGTATGATCTCCCATTGGTATCCATTTTTTTTGAGCAGGACACTCATTTCAGTGTTTACGGCCATTTTGCTGCTGCAAAGTTTCGTAGCAGGTGCAGACGGGCCAGATAAAGCACCGGGTAAAGTTTTCGTGCGAATTTCTGAGGGAGTCAATCTGACATTTAATGGATTGCCCGCATATTTATCGGATCATCCTTCCGATACTCCTCCACATGATTCGCTATTCAAAGAGTTTGAAAATGCCGAGGCCGCATTTCTGAAATTGCCGGCAAGAACCGGAATATGGGTTCGTGTAACTCTTGTCAACCATCCATGATGCATTTTCGGGCGGAGCTCCGATGAGAGCCAGGGTTGCGAATAAAGTACCGGATTAATACAGAAAATTCCCTCCTTCAGTTAATGAAGAAAAATCAGATTATTGTCTTAGTAAGAGAGAGCTCGAAGTACTTGAACTCCTCGTGAAAGGTAATAGTTATAAAATTATCGCCGATGAGATGGAGATAGATTACAACAGGGTGAATTCACACATGAAGAAAATATACGACAAATTGCATGTCAATTCGTCGGGAGAAGCTATTTCGAAAGTTATTCAGGAGAAAATTGTTAAGCGATGATAACAGCAATGAGATAAATGAAGAAGCCGGCTCTTGAGCCGGCTTTTTTCAAACCAATCTTTTTCCTGAAATATATTACATAGAAGCTTTGAGGTCGAACTTTAATTTGAATTCGTCAAAGATAGCCTTGTCGCCGATGTCAGCAAAAAACGACTTCGAGCCATAACGGATATCGAACTTGGTTCTGTCAATAACTGCTTCTCCGGTGGCGGTCATAGATGGTCCGTTGAAACGGATCAGGGCCGGGAAAGAGATATCCTGGGTGATTCCTTTGATGGTGAGTTTGCCGTTGACCGTAAAATTTGGTTTTCCTGCCTCAACTCCCGAAAGCGGAGCGATGGAAGTGATCTCAAATGAACTGGTGGCATATTTTGCAGAACTGAAGAAATCATCCGACTTCAGGTGGCCTTCCAGTTTGGTTTTGCTGCTTCCCGTAAGATCGGTGACAACAATAGATGTCATGTCCATCACAAATTTACCGGCGAACCTTCCATGGTTATTATGGAGTTCTCCGGATACAAGGTTGATGGTCCCATTGTGCTTGCCGGTTACCCTGGCAGCAAACCATTCTACCTTGCTATTCTGGGTGTCCACTTTATAAGTGTCAACGTGAACAGGCTTTTTGCCTGATTCTGCTACGGCGGCAATGGCCGGGATGAGGATGAGCAGCGAGAGCATTCTTTTAATCATAACTGTATTGTTTTTTAATGTTTTGTGAGTGAATGTAGTTTTTAAAACAGATATCCTGAATCAATGTTATCTGAAATAATGAGAATTATTATTTTTAATATACCCTTCCGGTTCTAACAGTCTGATAAACAGAAGGAAAAAGTAATTTGCCGAATCTCAAAACAGGTATAAATCAGAGAATGAAGTACCGGACGGGTATTTGGGATTCCTCTTTCCGGAAATTTCATTACCATGTTTCGCATGGTTTTATAAGTCATTGTTCAGGAGTTTTAAAAATCCGGAGTGTGATTAAACCTTGTATTTTTATTGGAGTCAGAAGTGCCTATGAAATCAATTTTCTCTCTTCCTGTAATCCTTTTTCCGCTCTTGCTTACTGCTCAGCCCGGACCTGAAATCACCTCCTGGATCATCAATACCACCGGGCAGACCGGCTACAATGGTATTCAGTCAAATGTTCAGCAGGTACAGTATTCCACCAACAATGTTTATGTAACAGCCACGTGCATACCTGATTATTCGATCGGGCCCTGGGCCTCTAATCCCAATACTCCGGTCAATCAGAATTTTGTTTTTAAGATCACCCGCAACCCCGTCCAGAATACCGGAAATCCTGTATCCACACCGTTAGGACATATCGGAGTGTGGAGTAATGGTGTTTCCGTTTTCAATGCCAAAGATGGCATGAGTTACAACAATCAGGGTATCTGGTTCAGGGATGCACTTGTATTTGAAGGTATCAGCTTCGACAATTGTCTCGGACATCCTGCTCCAAACGGAGAATATCATCATCATGTTAATCCAACCTGTCTGTATGATGATACCGACGATACCCAGCATGCCCCCATTATCGGATACGCCTTTGATGGTTTTCCGATTTACGGAGCTTATGGCTTTGATAATGTTAATGGCACCGGAGTTTTCAGAAAAATGCAGAGCAGTTATCAGTTAAGGAATATCACCAGCCGAACCACTTTGCCCAATGGAACCGTGTTGCAGCCTTCACAATATGGCCCGGCCATCGGAACGCAGTATCCGTTAGGCTCTTTCCTAGAAGATTATGAATATGTCCCCGGTTCAGGCGATCTGGATGAACACAACGGCCGGTTCTGTATCACTCCTGAATATCCATCCGGCGTTTATGCTTATTTTGTAACCATTGATGCCAGTGAAGACCCTGTTTTTCCTTACGTTTTGGGACCGACTTATTACGGAACCGTGCAGCCCGGAAACACAGGTCCCAACTCAGGACACAAT
>Ga0315904_10003213_pt1 | contig 24326 bp, 35 predicted proteins | sample LakEriMetagenome_6_FD_203529 | JGI IMG/M metagenome (GOLD analysis project Ga0315904, IMG submission 203529) | Freshwater fungal communities from buoy surface, Lake Erie, Ohio, United States - Buoy 12 MA120 | ecosystem: Environmental > Aquatic > Freshwater > Lake | place: USA: Lake Erie, Ohio... | reverse complement strand
GGTACAGGAATTACTTTGATGAGGAGTTAGAGACATTTGTTGGATTTATGTCACTTTTTAAAAAAACGTTTATGGGTTATAAGGGGTTCAAAGTAAGCGGTGTGCAAGTTGCAAACAAATCAAAATCTAGGGGTTATGGTAAATTAATGTATCTATCTTTGTTTAACGACGTAGATGTGATAATGTCCGATGACCAGATTTTTGATGATTCCTTAAATATATGGGTTAATGTTTTACCAAAATACTCATATGTGTGGTTAATTGATTCATATGGTAAACCAAAAAGAGTATCGATTAAAGGTGATGTCCCAATTTACGAAAATTATGAATTTTTCGTAGCATCCAAGAATAATATATTCAATAAAAAATAAAACCCTACCGAGTAGCGAATTCGATAGGGTTAATGTAGCCTAAACTACAGCGGTCCTAAGCCCACTTTCTTTATATACTAATATACCTATATTCATCGTTATTTAGTTGGAGGATAATAACAAAAATGACATCAATTATATCATCACTTAAATTATCGTACATTAGTCTGAAATCTCCTTTTGATTCCATAGTGTCTGAGTCAAAGACATTAACCCAAACTGTACTAAGTCCGAGAAAAGTTATTTCCATAAATTCCCCATCTCTTTCCCCATATCGTATTGGGTCTTCACCAATTTCACTTAACCCAATCCCATATTGTTTGCCATTGAAATAGTCTTTTATAAACTTTAGTTTTACTTTTCGACTAAAGTATTCGGGACTTACTACATCAGCGAATAGTTGGATATATGAAGTGCCTAACATTTTTAGGGTTTTAAATAACCCTATCTTTTCTATTAGATTTAAAACCTTATCTCTATAGTTATTACTTGATTCACTGACGATTGTTTCTTGTTCTTCTGGTTTAATTTTTATTGAGTTTCTAATTCTCAGATATTTCTTTTCACCATAAAACATTAAATACATTTTCTCTAGTTTGTGTGTAATATCAAGTATTGTATCGGTATCAACTAATAAATCTATCCTAATACCATCTTTTGCTTCACAATCTGAGAATGGAGATTTATCACATAAATCATTATACCAATCTTTATCAACGGTTAATGTTCCATACCAAGTAATAATTTTTGGACTATCTGTACCATATGAATATGAGTTAGTTTCTAAATTTTTCCACCAAGAAAATCTTTTACTCATGTATCTGTTGGTAATAGTGTCGTATGATTTAAAACCACTACTTGTTTCTTTTAATATTCTCTTAATTAGACTTTTCACTAAAAATAAATATTAACAATATTGTATTTATTACTAAACATTATATCATGGCAAAGGCAAAAAAAGAAGGTAAAAAGAAAAGAAACAGAGGTAATTTTGTTAAGAACCTTAAAAGAATGACTAATAATATTGAGTTGTTGAAAAAATTAAGTCAGGAAATTTGATTCGGTTGATTGTTTTGTCTATATTTGTATAAAATAATTAATAATTAAATATATGGCAAAAAGTTCAGCAAAAGGTCGTTACGTCTGTAAGGTAGGTTTTTATGATGTTTACGCAAAAGACAATCTAAAACCAACAAAAGAGAGTAAAAAGAAATGGGCAATCGGTGAGGTCATCTCAACTGATTATATCATCTATCACTCTAAAAAAATGATTGAAAAGGGACTCCACACAAAGGAACAAGCTGTCACAAAAGCTAAAGAACTTTTGGGGGTTAAATACCGGGACGTATACGGTCTTAACTAATATAAAAACCCCATCAGTTAGGTGGGGTTTTTTATTGATTATTCATTTAAAAACATTATATTTATTAATAAATAAAAAGAAAAAAACAAAATTATGCAAACAAATTATAAAATTGAGTACACAAGTAAAGGTGAAACTTTTGAGGAGGTTTTTGTTATCCCAACATCTATTGAACTAGTAGCCGATTCTGATTTCTTTAAAGAACAAATTTGTTCAAGAATTACTAATGATATGAGTATGGGTTTTATGAATGATGAACCTCAAGAATGTGATGTAGTAATTACTAAAGTTGAGACTTTTTAATTATTTTAAAATCAAATTGGTCCCTCGTTATGAGGGATTTTTTTTTGTATAATATTTATTACTATGAAACTTACTATCACCGAACAAGAAAAAACACGTATCAAATCGTTATATATTTTAAACGAACAAACTCGTGACCCTAAAAACCCTGACTCACATCCTGATTTAGATGAATGGGGTCCTGATAGTTATTGGAAATTTTCCGACTGGAAAACTTGGTTCAATTCTAATGTTTCAAAATATGGTGTTGAGAAATCAAAAGTTAAATTCTTCAAATTTTGGGAACCGGTATCCAAAGGAACTATGGTAGCTTCAGATGATGATTTGGATATTGAGTGGTGTAAGTCCAATGGATTATGGAATAATTATACAAACAAAATATACACAACTAGTGAGTATACTATAGCTAAACAAGGTCAATATAAAAACAAGTTAGATAAAAAATATGAAGTTTCTTTACCTTTAAAACCAAGTCAGAATTTGAAACAATTCTTAAAGTGTGAAGAGGGTTCACCTAAACAAAAATGTCAACCTGTATTAACCGCTTATAGAATACCTGGTGAAGAATATGATACAATTGGTTTTGGACATAATGGTGAAGATGTCGATAGACAATATAGAAAAATTACTCATAGTAAAGCTGAAGAGTTATTAGATAATGATATTAATGAAGCCGCGGATTGTGTAAACAGAATGTTAGTTAGATGGAAAGAACAAGGTATTGAAACTTATAAATTAACTCAAGGTCAGTTTGACGCCTGTGTATCATTTGTATTTAACGCAGGTTGTACTAGTTTTTTAAATAGTGACTTTGTTCAGCAAACCAAGGTTGGTAATCACAAAAAAGCAGCTGAATTAATTAAAACTGAAAATGTTTTAATGGCAGGTCATACAGGTAGAAGAGAAAGGGAATCTAGTATGTATTTGGGTGAAAAATATTAATCTTTTCTTTTTTTGAGAATATTAACATCAAATTCAATAGTACTTCTAAATACTTCATTACTTTCTGATGACTCTTCATTTAAACCTATCTCTAGTTGAATTGTTTTAGCTTCACAATCAATTGTAAAACTTCCTTGTGACCCTTCGTTAATTTCCCATCCTCCAAAATCATCCGATAACATTCTATAAAATTTATCTTCTATTGAAGCTGGCACTTCAAACCTTTCACTATTTTCATTTTCACCATGAGATTCAATATAACCACTATCTCCACCCCCATTGAAATCGACTTTAAACTCCTTATTGACTGAACAAAACTCCATAATATCATCATAGACACTCGTCCCTTCAATTTCTTCAAATTCCGTAGTGGTACCTCGATAGTCTGTTACATAATAATAATATTCATGGTGAAAACGAAATTCTTTTTCTTTTAAATCGAAAATAAAATATAATACTTCTGAATTAAGTTCACCATCTGTAGATACTTCTAATTCATCAATACCTTCATTATCGTAGTATTCCATGAATTCCTGTATTTGTATTATAAAGTTTGGGACGGCTTTTTCTACTTCGTCATAAAAGTTATTCCACCCGTTACCAGCTGACAATGATTCAAGAGTATAACTATCATCATAATATTTTCGACATTCAACTTCTATGTATGGTTTCTTACCATGTAATCTACAGGTCACATAAAGTTTAGCCAACTCTAGTTGGAACTTTGGGTCTTTTAATTTACTCTCAATTAATTCTATTCCGTTCTTCATACCTAATAAATATATTAGTCATTTATTTCTAAATCAATTGTTTTTAACATCCAAATTGGTCTATTTTTACCTTCTAGAGCTGTCACCCACTCTTTTGCACTTGGGATGTAGTTATTACAATCTTCTCTTACGTGTTGTTCACCGACATACCTTGTATATACGACCTTACCATCACTATTAATAAAGGATGGTCCAAAAATCTTTTCCATTTGAAATATACCTTCGGAATGATGTCTGAACATTCTGTGTAATGAATGACCATACCATGCTTTGGTTTCGTCTAACCATTCATGTAAATGAATATAATCTTCCCATTTTCCACCAAACTTTTTGACAGAACTTTTAGCATGTAGTATCGGGTGTGCCATTTTCTTTATATTTTAATGAACTTATTACTTTTATTGGTTTTTGATTATTAATCATTTTCATAAGTGATGATATTATAACCTCAATCCCTTCTGGGTGTATCTCAACAGCTTGGTCTATTGAATCTGTATATATTATTAAAGTTAACGTGTAATTTTTACTCCTCCTAGACCAATAATAATCTTCAACAATTACTTTAACATTATCACCATAGAGTAACTTTAATTTAGTTTTAAAACCTCCGTTAATAACTCCTTCGATGAATTTTTTCATTAACAAATTATAATGAAATTTAAATAAATTTAAACTCCAAAAACTCCACTTTTGTGTCTTTGAATAATTTGTTTAATTTATTATTTAGTTTGGACTGGGTGGTCTCAATTATAACCTTTTCCAACTTTCCAATATAGTTGTTAGAATTAAAATCCCTTTTAAATGAATCAGTTAGATTTTGATTATCAACCTTACATTCAACTATTAGGATTTCAACTCCAAGTCCTTTTGTTTCGTTTAATAGGTTATAATAAGTCGTTACACCCCATAAGAATTCTAGTTTTTTACCATTAACAATTACCTGACCTATCGATTTTTTCTCGTCGGTCAATAGTTTCCCAATAATTTTGTGTGGAAAATTGTTCATTTTGTTTATTGTTAAAATTCATAAAAAGTTCAATAATAAATATGTAGTTAATTATTCTTCAGGAACAACAAAATACATCCAAGCATAATCATTATACTCAACAACCATAAACAAAACACCTTGCATTTCAGTTGGTCCCATATAAAAATTACAACTAATACCATTCGCATCTTGCATACGATATTGTGCAGTATTATCCTTCTCAGCAAGTTTACCCACAACGTAATATTCTTGTTGTGTTTTACTAAAAATCGTAACTTTGTTGTCTGTGAGTTTAATTAAAATATTACATTCATTTGTTGTTCCATTCCAAACAATTTCATTAGTTGCGAAGTCACGATGTCCTACATTGAATGTTCTTGCTCTTGCATATTCTAACCCCTGAGCTGTTGAAATGATGGTAAATAATGTTAGAATGACGGATAAAATAATTTTTTTCATTTGAGTGTTTTTTACAAATATAATGTAAAATAATTTAATAATCAAAAACTTACAGGACAAATACTTAAATTATATGTAATTTTGGTGGTTGTTGCGTCCATTGAGTTGTTTGATGAATTAAATGCTAAATAAATAAAAGATGTATTCTCGGGTAAGGTTACACTTGTATTTTGAACTAATAAAGTAAAACAACATATACCATCAACCTTTATGAAAGGAAAACCATCAACTCCTAACCTTGTTGTTCTAAAATCTGTACAATCATAATATCTTATATCGATAGTTAGAGTTTCACCTTCGGGAACTGATGAATCAGTATAAGCAACTCCGCAAACTTTAATATAATGTCCATATCTGAATTCTATCGGAATTGGTATGCCATACCAAGCTCTATTAAATGGTAATGTTGACTGATAATCATCCCAATAATGTCCTGCCCATCCGTCATTTGTTGACCCTCCATAATAACTCCCATCAGGAATAATATATACACTACCCGAAGCCAATAAAGTAGGTCCTGTGTAGTTAACTTCAAAAGTTGGGTATGTTCCTGATGATTCTGTTAAATATCCATTATTAATAACCACAGTTTGGTCAGGTGCTGAATTTGTAATTGTGAAGTTCGGATAAGTTCCACCTGTGGTAATCCCTGTTCCCCCACTTATAGTTATAACTTGATTGGGTGCGGTATTTGTAATTGTTACAACCCCGTTACTAGTTGTTGATGTAATACCTGTTCCGTTAGTTATCCCACTTATAGGTAAATTATTATATGTAGTTGCGGATATTGTATTAGCAGTTAATCCTGCGGTAAAATTTGTAGCACCTGTTACAGTTCCACCCGTAAAATCTGAGCCAACAGTCCCCGTAAATGATACTGTCACATTACCATTAGTATTATTAACACCAATGTTTGACCCCCCTGTTATTCCACTTACAGGTAGATTATTGTATGTTGTGGCAGATATTGTATTTGCAGTTAGACCTGCAGTAAAATTAGTAGCACCACTCACAGTTCCACCCGTAAATGTTCCTCCACCCGTTGTTCCTGTAAAGTTTATGCCGAAATTAGGATAAGTCCCCGTAATTTGGATATTACTTCCTCCAGTAATTGTAACAATTTGGTCAGGAGCAGAATTAACTAATGTGAAGTTTGGGTAGGTACCAGACCTTATTATCCCTGTCCCACCACTTATTGTAACAATTTGGTCAGGAGCACTATTAGTTATTGTAAAATTTGGGTAGTTACCAGACCTTGTTATCCCTGTCCCACCACTTATTGTGACTATCTTATCAGGTGCAGTATTAACTAATGTAATATTACCTGTTGTCGAACTTCCCGATACTCCTCCAACCGCAGTTATAGATGATACACCACCTAAACCAGGGTTTCCACTTATTACTATTGTATCACCACCATCAACAACACTAACCCCAACACCACTAAAACTTTTTAAAACTAAAGTATCTGCAGATAATACACTTATTACACTCACACCACTACCTGTCGATGTCGCACTTGTTGTAATTGAACCATTACCCCAAACAACGTCCCAAAATGTTCCGTTCCACCTCCAAGTATAATCTTGTGCTGAATAGGTCTGACCTATGGTTGGGTTAGATGGAAAAATAATACTCATATACCCTATAAATAGATAATTTATAAAAATTATAAATTTTAACAGATAATTAATTTAGTTGTCTATAGTAAATAACAGAACCAGCCTTAATTGTTACACCAGAACCAGCGACTTCTGATGCAACTCTACCAATTAATGTCCCATTTGCGGAAAATGTTGCAATTCCTTCTAAATAACCCATACCACCTGTTGCTGGTGTGGTAGCGGTGGTGGTAGAAGGTAATCCATAAGCGGCGTTCCAAAAAGCACCAGCACTTGCTGTGGATGCGACTAATAGTGTATAATATGATAGTTCCGAAGTGGTTGGTCCATTTATTGACACTCTATGGCCAGTTGCCGCGGCGGCGGATGTAACTAAAAATTGAAACCTAAACCAATACGTTTTACCATTTGTTACCGGAAAACTATATCCTGTAATATCTTCTAATGTATTTAGAGTTGCATTACTATTAGTGTAATCAGTCCCTAATATTACAGTAGTAAAACCTGAAGTTAATGGTATTGGTTGATATTCAATTGATGTTTTATTAGACCCAAAACAATCTAAAACTTTAAACCCTATACCTGATTGATACTCAACCTTTTCACCTGGTAATAAAGTTGCAACATTTATTTCATAGGTCGTGCCATTATCATTAAATAAAAATGTTACAGTTGCTGAAGATGTATCTGCATTATATACATTCAAATATTCAACATTTCTTTGTGTTGATGATGATGGACTTCCAACTAAATCAACTGCTGTTGTATTATTAGTTAGAACTACATTTCTTGATGGTGTAATACCTGTCGTAGTAGTGTCTCTAAAAACTGAGTAACAATGTAGTTGGTTGGTGGAAACTACACCACTTAATTTAACTTGTATCTTATCAGTTGTTTGTGTTAAAGTAATCATAATTTAAGCAACTTTGTAAAAAAATATTATAGTACCCGCTTTTAATGTTATTGTTGATGGGGAAGTTAGTTCAGGTGCGAACCAAAGTCTTATAAAATCATCATTACCCGCCCTATAAAACCCACGCATAATAACATGATTTGCGGTTGTCGATGGACTACTTGCGTCGTATGTTGATGGTAATGTTAATGGGTTTGTGATTGCATATGCTGTTGTGAATGTTGATGTAGTCGCCCCCTTCCAATAATAGTATCCAGTAAGATTTCCAACATCCCCAACTAAATTGAATCTAGCTCCGTTGGTTGTTGATGACGTATTATAAAATGCTAATAGTTCAAATGCATACAATCCATTAGATTCAACTGGAAACCCAAATACCGCCGAGTCAATTGGTACAAATGCTCCTTGTTGACTAGGTGAAAATGTAATATCTCTATCTAAAACAGAAACACTTTGAGAAGAATTTGTGGGAACTAGTATTTGAGTATTATTAGTTTTTAATGTACCTATATTAGATAAAACTTTAAACCCATTTTTATCAGAATACTCTAATCTATCTGATGGTTGTAATATTACTTTTTGTAATGTGTAAGATGTTCCATTGTCAAAAAATATTATAGAAACATCTATAGGTTCAGTATCCGTATTGTTTATATTTATATACTCAACTAATCGTTGGGTTGATGATGGTGGGGATGAAACTAAATCTATGGTTGTGTTACCTGAAGATGAAATTGTATAACCAATCGGTGATATGGATGTCGTGGTAGTATCTCTATAAGCAACATAACAATTAACATTATTTGTCGTAATTGCAAGTGGAATATATAATTGTAATTTATCTGTCGTACTATTTAATGTTATCATCTTTTACTCAATTAAATTAATATTTGTTAAGTATTCTTCATTGCAACAAATACCGTGACCTTCATTATTAAGTAAATGATAAATCAAATCATCTACTAACCATATAGTATATTCACTTCCGTTTATTGTAAATTTATCTCCTATATTATACATAATCTTATTAAGTTAATTGTTGATAAAATACTACCGAACCTGCCTTTGCGGTTACGGTTAATCCATTAGATTCACTTCTTGCGCTTGCAATAACATTACCAGAAGATGTAGTATCAATAATACCTTCTATAAAACCTATACCTCTAGTTGCGTTATTTGCGGTCACAGTGCCTGTATTATATGTAGATATTCCATTATTATATTGTGCGGCAGTTGCTGATGATGCGTAAAATGAATAATACATTAAATTACTAAAAGTCGGTCCATTAATTGACCAACCTTGACCAACCGCAGTCGTTTGGGATGTTGTTATAATATCAAACTTAAAATAATATCTTTTATTTGCTAAAACTGGGAAACTTAGTCCTGTCACATCACTATATGATGTTGTTGAAACAGAAACATCACCACCCAACATGGTATGTTGTATCTCAGTTGAGAATGGACTACCTATTGCGTTTGGGTTTGTTTTGAATGAACCATTTGCTGCAAAAATTTTAAACCCTTCACCTTGTTGGTATTCTATTCTCTCACCTGAAGATATGGTCATTGTAATTAATTTATATGTAGTAGATGTAGTGTAAAGATTTATTGTTACTGTTGCTGAGACCGTATCTGAGTTATAAACACTTAAATAACTAACTAATCTTTGTGTGGATGATGATGGACTTGTTACTAAATCTACGGCAGTTGTGTTATTAGTAACCAAAGCATTTCTACCTGGTGTTACACTTGTTGTTGTTGTGTCTGTATATGATACAAAGCATTTTAGTTGGTTAGTTGTTACTGAACCTCCTAACACTACCTGTACTTTATCCGATGTTGTTGATAATATAATCATATTTTACGAACTTAAAAACGCAACCATTTGTACTTGTTGGAATGTTAATCCTCCTCCCGTACTTCCTGTAAAATTAACTCCAAAGTTTGGGTATGTTCCTGTTATTTGTATATCTGTTCCACCCGTTATTGACACAGTTTGGTCAGGCGCAGAATTAACTAATGTAAAATTTGGATATGTTCCTCCTGTTGTAATACCAGTTCCACCACTAATAGTAACTGTTTGGTCGGGAGCTGAGTTTACTAATGTAAAGTTTGGATATGTTCCTCCCGTAGTAATACCAGTCCCTCCTGATATTGTAATAGTTTGGTCAGGTGCGGTGTTAGTTATTGTTGCAGTTCCGTTTGTCGTTGATGTGGATATGCCCGTTCCATTAGTTACCGCGCTTACTGGTAAATTTTGATATGTTGTTGCTGAAAATGTATTTGCGGTTAATCCTGCAGTATAATTAGTTGCACCTGTTACAGTTCCACCTGACAATGGTAAATAATCACCACTAACAGAACTAGAACCCGCACTGAATATCAATACACCATTTGATTCTGATATTGATATATTATCACCACTAAAACTTTTAAGGTATAAATTACCACCTGTAATGTCAGCAATAACTGATGTTCCACTACCTGATGTCGTTGCACTATATATGTAATCAGATTCAGTTACTGATTTCCAATAACCACCTGACACATATTCCCATATGTAACCATTGTAGGTATAAATGTCACCAGGATTGGGGGATGAAGGGAAATTAATTGCCATATTGTATAAATATTATCATTTACATTGTCCGCTATCTCTTATTACACCAGAACCATCAATACGTATGTATATATTATATGATACATCTGATGTGTTAAAAACCAAATAATATAAATTATTTCCGTTGAGCACTCTGTTAAGTTCTGAATTAGTATATACTATTGAATCTATTGGGAAGGTGTTATCGGTCACATAGTATATTGTTTCATCGGCAGGACTTGTTTCAGTGCAAGCCTTTCCTAGGTCTATTTGGGGGGTTGATAATTTTATTTGATAAGTTGTTGTTCCAAAATATGTATCAACTATTTGTCCTAACCCACTAATCTGAACCGCATATCCCAAATCATCTTGAATTTCTGAAAATACGTGATACCATAATTCACCTCCATTAAATGTTGATGATAATGTCTTATCAGTATATGATGTGTCACCTATTGTGAAATCATTTAAATTATCAGAATAAACATATGAATTTATTGTTGTATCATTGTAAGCATCTTGACTTGACGCATAACCAGTACTTAACCTTTTGAGATTATAAGGAGGATATATAGCTTCCAAAGAAGCTTTCATAGAGTTTATTTTAGTTTGAACTATTTCAGGTATTGCCATATCATTAATTTGTAAATGTTATTACATCTGTTTCTAATACTAAAAACTCATAGTCAACTTGTAAATCACAAGAGAAATTATTTGTGTTTGCGGCTATGGAAAAAATATAATATTCATCAGGATTACCTAATGTATTATCATAATTTACTGTCATTAAATCTACAGGTGCTGCGAATAATAATGTTTCATCATATACTAAAGCATAAGTAGTTAATGGAGTTTGAACTCTATTAAATGTTGGGTCTTGTGCCACTACTAAACTTTTAGTTGTGGATAATGTATAATTTGTTGAGCCTGAAACGACCCCAATATAATTAACAAAAGTATTGTTAGCCCCTGGTACAGTTACGTTAGCTTTAATATTATATACTCTATAAAAAGTTCCCCCAATATCAACAGTTCTATTTGTTTTAAACATACCACTATTAACCGCAGGGTCAGAACCTGCAGAAATTGTTACACCATCAGTATAGGTATAAAGATTACCTGCACTATCCGCAACAATATTATTTATCTCTTCAGAACTAGTTAAGGCGTTTAATGTTACACCTGAACTAAATGTTGTATTACCAGTTACAGTTCCACCCGATATTGGTAAATAATCCCCACCACTTGTTGTTCCTGTATTACTACCTCCATTGTTTGGTTGAACCCATTGTGGTCCGTCACCATCTGTCACATAAACCAATTCAACACCATCTGTTGTATTAAACCATCTATCACCATTGTTTATTATTCCTGTTGGTGTTGTTGCCGATATATAATATTTTAAAATTGTTCCCCCTGTAAAATCAATACCGAAATTAGGATAAGACCCATTAATTTGTATATTTGTTCCACCTGTGATTGTTACAGTTTGGTCAGGAGCAGAATTAACTAATGTAAAGTTTGGATAAGTTCCCCCTGTTGTGATACCTGTTCCCCCTGATATGGTCACTGTTTGGTCAGGGGCTGAGTTAGTAATTGTAAAGTTTGGGTATGTTCCACCTGTAGTAATACCTGTTCCACCACTGATTGTTATTGTAGTTCCAGTTAGAACATCTGTTCTATATGATAAAACTCCGTTTGAATCTGATACAATAAACCTTGTGTTTGCTGAAGATGATAGATTAGATAATGTAACACCACTTCTTAAAAGTGTATTACCACTAATGTCTAATGCTTCTGAAGGTAATGTGTTAACTCCAAACCCTGTATTCGTAACATATGCTTTTGTTACTGCGTTCTCAACCCCAAATTGTATATAGTCATTAGAATTTGCAGTACTTATTTCTAATTTACCCGATGTGTGACCCCACCTTATAAATGAGCCAAAACTATCTGAAGTGGAACCAAAAACAATACCACTTAAATTGGCGTCAGAAGATAAAAGAGAAAGGTAGTTTGTTGAGTTATTCTCAATTGTCATGGTAGTACCCCCAATTGCGCTTACAGAACCGGCACTACCATTATGGACATGGAGTAACGAATCAGGAGTTGTTATGCCAATACCAATAGTACCTCCTGACGTGACTACAAAAGGTGTTGAATCAGGGTTTGAAGAGTCTTCCACAAGAATTGCATTACCCGAGCCTGTTTGAGTAATTCTCAACATATCAGATGAACTATCACCCGATATTCTAACACCCATTGTTCCACCTGTAGAAACATTAATATCTAGTTTCGCCGATGGTGATGTTGTCCCAATACCAACGTTACCCGATGAGTCAATTCTCATTTGTTCGGTTTGTTCATCGGTAAGAAATCTCATTGTTGCACCAGATTTCGCAGTTGCAATATAAAGGGCGTTATTATCGTGATTCCAAATGTGATAAGCACCAAATCGGTCACTATTTGACCCATAGATTAAACCTCCATTGAGACTATCTGGTGATAAAACGGTTATATAAGTAACACCACTACTTTCAAATGTTGCAACTGTACCTGCAGCGGCAACACTATTTGTGGCGGTGCCATTCCTAACATGTAATTTATATGAGCTTAAAGGTGCGGTTAATCCAATACCAACTCTACCATCAGCGGCAACAACAAATGGAGTTGCATCAGGATTAGTTTCGTCTTCTACAACTATTGCATTACCACTACCTGTTTGAGTTATTCTGAATAAATCTGTTGTGCTGTCACCAGAAACTCTTAACCCTATTGATGAACTTGATGGTGTAATTATATCTAATTTTGCGGATGGTGATATAGTTCCAATACCGACATTTGTCCCATTATCAAATATCTGACTATTACCTAATCCAGTACTTCCTGTCCATTTTGGGACATAGTTTGTCGTTCCTCCACCTGTCGTGGTGCCAGTATTACCACTAAATGTTAATGTATCACCTCCATCAATTATATTAATGTTAACTCCACTAAAACTTTTTAATACAATATTACCACCAGTAACACCTGAAATATCCGAATAACCATTTCCAACCGTGTAAGCACTTGTTATGTAACTTGTTAAAGCGGAATATACTTCCCAATATGTTCCATTCCACTCCCACGTTTTATTGTCGTAGGTATATTGTTGGTTTGGTGAGGGACTATTTGGAAAATTAATTGGCATATCTTATAAATAATATAGTATATCTGTTGTTCCTAAAAATGTTGAGTTAGCACCTAATGGTGTAATACATATCCACATTTCATCTAACGCCCCGTTTATGTTGGAACCAACTCTAATTTGATTATCGTCAATTTTTAATGTGGTTAAAGCTGATGTACCAGCTTGACCTATTAATGATGACATAATGTGTCCGGGACTTGTAATTGTTGTAGTAACTGAACCATTGTAAATTGAGTATTGAAACGGTGAGTTAGGAATATCAACCCAAGTTGGGGTTACTGATAATGTCGGGTTAAATTCAACTGTTAATAAATAATTATCATTTGATGTGTTTAAAACACTTAAATTACTAAATTGTGATGTTACCGCATGATAACTTTGTTTTAATCTATAACCAATAAAAGGATACTTAGTCCCTGAAGTTGCTAAAGTCGCCGTCGTATCATTAATAACACTAACTGTTGAGTATAGTCCATTTAACGCCCCCTCTGTTGATACCTGAGAACAAATCATATCTAAATATCCTGAACCAGACCCTGTTTGTCTTATTTCATACCTAATTGGTTGGTTTGGTGATGACATATATACGTCAGGTTCATTATTTGAACAATTATGTTCTGTAAAATATATTGTCTGTCCCGATAAATTAAGTCCAAATCTCATTCTACCCACACCCAACCATTGGTAATCTACCATAATTAATTGGGTATTATTCCAATTTATGTTAGTCGGGTCAAACTCGTTTGAATCCCATGTAGTTGTTGATGAGCTAAATACTGTAGTACCCGACCTCCAAATTTGAAAACTTATTTCATTAGTCACCCCATTACTTTCCAAAAAGAATCCATCAAATCCTGAGTTATATGGTGAACCTGTGAATGAATCAAATCCACCAACCCTTTTAATAACATTTGTTTCGATTTGAAAATTTGAAAAACTTGCCTCAAACAATTGACTCTTACCTGGTTGGTATATTGGATGTGTTTTTGTTTGTCTAATAACTAAATCATTATTTGAAGATGTTGCCATCCTAACCCTTGCAAATTCTTGACTGAATACCGACGTTGCAGTTCCAGCAGTTATTTCATTTACCTGAAGTGGGTTCTTATCATAAACGTGTTTAATGTCCAAAAGATTTTGAACCGCAGCAGTTCTTAACCTACCAAAAGCATCAATATTTGGACTATCCGAATATTTTACCGCATTATTATATATAAAACTCATATTAAATACCAATTTCCGCCCCTAACTAAACAAGTTAAAGACATATAGTTTATGTTCATATCAACGTAATTATTCCCATCTATTGTTCCTGAAGTCGGTGTTAATCTTATTCTATAATTACCGCAAATTCCAGCTTCATCCTTAATTATTAAGTAATAACCTTCCTTACTTATTGTAGGTGGTAACACTATATCAACATTACCATTACCACTTATACCCCAATAAGTTTTATCCCAAGTAATAGTTTGTGATGTAGTTATCCCTGTTGTTAAATAATAACCAACATCAGGTGATAAAGGACCTGGAACTGAAAATGGTTGGACCCATTGTTGTGAATCACCATCATCTATCCAAACTAATTCAATACCTGTAGTGGTATTAAACCATCTATCACCACTTACTAAAGATGTCCCAGTAGGTGTGGTTGCGGATACAAAATACGTGAGACCCGAGCCAGACGTTCCTGATACAGCACCCCATTTTGCATTTCCAAACGCGTCACAAATCAAAACATATCCATTTTGTTCAGTCCCATTAGAATACGTAAATCCACTATTTATAGTTAGACCCGACAAGAAGATTGGATTAACTGGAACTGCTCCACCGATACGATAAACAATACCAGTTGTTAAATCTGATTGTAGGACATAATCGTAACTATTTTTAATTAGTTGGTTTGAAATATCTGACATCTATTGAAAAATAACAAAATTTGATTACTTATAAATATAATGGCAACGATTTGTTACACTTGGGATGATGCTGATTTTAAATGGAATGAGATGCCCGTTACCTGGAGGGAGGGATGTCTTATTGAGGAGGTTACCAAATATGGTACCGCACCATCTATTAGAAAACGATTAAAGGACTTAGATGATGACGATAAACAAGTCCTTATATCTTTGGTAACTCGTTTAAAGCAAAATGACTCAGAATTTGAAAAAAGAATTAATAAAAATAAAAACACAAAAGCTAAAGTCACAATCAAGGATGTAGAAATTTTCTTAATTGAAGCGAAAAAGATAAGTGTTAATATATTTATTAATGAAAACAACAAGAAATGAGTTACAAATTATACACAGACAAGGTAAACAAGTTCAGCTGTAATATACAAGTTGAAGGTACCTCTTTAGCTAATTCTAGAGTTAGATTAGTGGTTGAGTCAGATGACTTAACATATATGTTTAATGGTCAGATTTATGACGAAGGTACTTGTGAAGTAACAATACCAAAGACTAAACAATTCCTACCTGAAGGTAAAAAAGGAATGATGCGTTTAGAAATAATTGCTGATGATGTTTATTTTGAACCTTGGAACTCAGTTTTTACAGTAGAACAAGAGAAAAAAGTGGCAGTTGTTGTTAAAGAACAAATTGACACTAAACCAAAAATAACTGTAGAGGTTACTCAACCAAAAGAAGAAAAGAAACCTGTTGTGGAGACTAAAGAACCTGTTAAACAAAGGGTTGTTGAGAAAAGGTCAAAGAATGATGATGAAGTAGTACTTTCAAAATCAGAATTTTTGAAAGCACTACTTGGTGGGATTAAATAACTTCAGCACTTTCTGAGAATATAATCTCTCTCACTAAAGGACAAGTTTTATTTATTATGTTTGTGAAGTAAATTTTGTAGAAATCTTTGTGAACTATTGTTCTCTCAATACCTTCATGAATCAATTTAAATGTTCCAACTTTTTCTAGTACGTCAATTTTATTTACAATCAGATGAGTAACACCATTGATTCTTGCGGCTTTAATAATATCATCTAAATTAGTCCAAGAAATTTGTCTTTTTCTACCTGTTGTTGCCCCATACTCGTTTCCAACTTCTCTAATCTTTTCAAATACTTTTTCATCTTTTTCAAATTCTTTAGCACCAACATAAGTATTATATGCTTTACAAACACCATAAACTCTTCTGATTTTTTGTGGTGGTACCCCATTAAGAACTGCACTACCCACAGTACAATGTGATGAAGTAACATATGGATAGTCACCCCAATCAACATCTAGTTCAAACCCTTGTGCTCCTTCAAATAATATCTTATTATCTTCATTATTATGAAGTTCTTCGTAGATATCAATAACCATATCTTTCAGGAAACTTGAACTCTCCGCTCTAACTCCTTTACGATAATATTTGTCACGATAAGCAGGACCATTACCTGTTTTAGTTGTACCTATCTCAGTGTCTTTGGAGTCCTCATCAATATGTTCATCAGTAATTAAATGGACTCGTTTATCAATGAATAAGTTACCCATAACTTTTACACCACTGAGTTGTAGTTCATTAATTTCCTTAACCAATTTATCAGCATTTACAACACAACCAGGTCCAATGATTGATTTTATCCCATTCACAATCCCTGAAGGAATAAAGTGAGTTACCATCTTAACTCCGTTCTTATAGATAGTATGACCAGCGTTTCCGCCACCATTGTATCTAATTACATGAGTATAATCCCCCTCATTTGAAAGGTGATTACATACCTTTCCCTTTCCTGTGTCCCCAGCTTGGAGGTCCACAATTACATCCGCATATTCAATCATTTCTTATAATAAAATTTTCTTAATTTTGTTGTGTCCATTACAAATATTTGACCTTCTTCTTGTCTAAATTCTTTAACACTTGGTGTTCTTTGTTTTGCAAGTTCATATAATGTTTTTTCTCCCGTTCCAACATTGATGACCCCGACTTCGTCAGATAATACTAAATCTTTAATCATAGGAGCAATCACATCAACATAATCCTTACTTACAAATCTATTCACATAAGCAAACTCATATGGATAGTCTGAAGAACCAAAAGATGTTCTAATTATTAAAGAGTTTTTATGTGTCCTTACCGCACACTCTCCACCCAATTTAGTCCAAGCATATAGATTAAAAGGTTTCAATGGTTCATCTTCTTGGTGGTTATCCGACTTGGAATCGTAAACATAATCTGAAGAGATATATACCAATCTGATATTTCTTTCAATACAATATTTTGTCACATTTACCGGACCTTTTATGTTTGTTTCAATCGCAGGTATTGGGTTACTATCAATCTTAACAGAATTAGTTTCAGCCGCAGCTAATAGAATAACATCAGGTTTAATTGTATCTAGTTTTGAATATAGTTCACTTTCTATGGTGATGTCTATTTCTCTACCTGATAATATAAAATCTGATATTTTTTTAAATTCGGAACCAAGTAACCCAGTTCCACCTAACATAAGGACTTTCATATTATAAAATTAATTGATATTAACTTTATTGTCAAATGAATTTATTAGAATATTTATAATTATGATGGATATTACAGAATTCAAAACAGGTGACGTTCTACATTGTCGTGGAAAAAAATTAATCAGTAAAATGATTAGATGGGCGACCAAATCAGAAATTAATCATACAGCATTATTTATTTGGATATGGGGTGAACCTTACATTATTGATGCTCAAAATAATGGTGTGAATGTAAAACCATTTGATATGTGGGTTAAAGAATATCAATATGACTATATTGTCACAAGAAGACCTAAAGCTATCGCTGAGAAAAAAATTGCAACCAAAGCTATGAGTAAGGTTGGTTTAACGGCTTATGATTTTGAAGGTCTAATCATCAAACAACCGATTGAATTATTAACAGGTAAGTGGAATAAAAAACCATCAAACCACGAACAAGATAAAATGTATTGTTCTGAATTTGTGTCTTGGGTATATGGTTTGGAAGAATCTTACAGAATGTCACCGAAAGATTTCTTAGATTATTGTTTGGAGAATAATTGGGATGAAGTTTATAACACTGGTGTTAAACTTTAAAATCAACCATTAAAAATACTTTTACCTCTATAATGGTATGAGACTCGTGGTGAAATACTACCCGTTTCTTGATTAAATAAAGATTTTGGTCCGTTCCAAATTACATTTAAAGGTCCACTAAATGTTTCATGTTCGTTATCATATAAATTATCATGAAAAAATCTAGTTTCTACTATTTCATCTGGGTTTAATGTCCGTACCCCATTTATAGACGGATTTAATATTTCCATAGTAAAAAACATATAAATGTATTCAGCATCAGTATCAAATTCTTGGAAATCCACTCTACAGTCTGACCTGAATACTTTCCCTCCAGTAGTTTTAAGTTCAAATTCAGTTATTTCGGAACAACTTTCATCAATTTTTTCATGTAATTCTTTACTAATGTAAAATTCGTTATCAAAAAGAAATCTAATTCGTTTTAAAATTCTTGAGAATGTGGCCGCACTATCTAATAAACCTATTTTTTTTAAAAAGTCATATATGTATTCTTCAATATATGACTTAATCATAAAAGTATAATAACTAATATCTTTAGTTATTTTCATTTCAAACTCAAGAAAATAATTCTCAGTTAAATAATGTATAAGTTCAATTCCGTCAAATTTAATTGGTCTTGAATTTAGTCTTTTATTAATTAACGTTAACTTTAGTTGGTCTTCTTTAGATATCATGTCGATAAATATCACCCAAAGATTATTTTGGATGGTTTGAATGTTGAGTGAACCATAATCAACTCACATTGTTTTTTATATTGGTTCCAATCAATTTTTTGAATGTGGGTGTGTGGTAGGTGGTAAAATCGTGCATTTAGATTTTTCCTTTTGATTCCTTTTCTCGATAACCTGTTCCCCAAATCATCATCCTCACCTCCCCAGGTAATAAAATTCTCATCATATCCTCCAATATCAAATAATTCATTAAAGTCAATCATAAATGCTCCACCTAAACCAAAGACATCTCTTTTCTTTGGGTAAAAGTCACCGACTAATTGTATATTCTTTAAGTCTAATTGTACTTGTCCTTTGAATATTAAATCAAATATATAACCTACATAAAAAAACTTTTTATCAAAGTTCTTGATTAGTTCAATTATTACTTGATAACTTTCAGAATCGAAGAATATATCACTATCAAATAGACAAAATATATCAGGACATAAGTTATCACAGTTATATTTGATTACGTGGTTTAATTTCTCAGCTCTTCGATATTCTGATACTGGGTAGGGGATATGAATCCCTCCCTCAATTTTAGGTGTCTCTGAAAAATCAAATATGGTAAATGAAAAGTCTATATTTTCTTTTTTTAATTCGAAAAAGAAATTAGATAATTTACCTAACACAAATCTAAGTGCCGTCAATCTATCCTCACTAGTATGCCAGTAAGCAATGTTAATCGATACTTTCATTAAATTAGATTTGGATTGTCTTTATCTGATATGACTAATTCAACATCTTTAAATTTTTCAACTAATTCAGGTACTTCAGACCAAAATAATGTCGCTTCCTCGTTTTTATTGTAATCATTGTCTACCAAATATTGGACAATAGTTCTATCCTCCAATGTAATGAACCCGTGAGCAAACCCTCTAGGAACAAGAATTGCATTTGTCACATTAATTTCAAATTCCTGTAATTTCATATAATCAGGAGAATCGGGTCTTAAATCAACAACAAAATCAATAATTTTACCATAGATAACTTTAACTAATTTTGCTTGGGCATGTTCACCATTCTGATAATGAAGACCTCTAAAAGTGTTTTTAACTTTGTTTACTGACACATTACTCTGTAGCCAATCTTTTCCTAATAAAGATAAGTTTAGTGGTGTAAATGAACCTCTATGGTCTTCAAATACTGGTGAATCGATAACGTAAGGTTTTTCCATATTATTTTATGTATTCTTTAATTTCATCATTAATTTTAATAGTCAGATAATTCATATGATATGTTCCTTTCAAAAATTCATTACTTCTTTCCAATATTACAAGGTCGTCAAAATTTAAATTTGCAGACATAAAATATGGTTCTGAAGACAATCTAACTTCACATTTAATTCGTTTCTTGGTTTGTAATTTTTGAGAGGTATTTTCCATAAGAGTTTTTCTTATACTTATCAGCAAAATATAAAACTTTTTCAGAATCAATCCAATTATTATTGTATGCAATTTCTTCAACACATCCAACCATCAATCCTTGTCTTTCTTGGATTGTTTCAACGTATTGTCCAGCCTGATTCAATGATTCAAATGTTCCCGTATCAAGCCAAGCAACACCTCTAGGTAATTTATGAACCTTGAGTAAATCAAAATCTAGGTAATGTTGGATAACATCAGTTATTTCGAGTTCCCCTCTATCCGATGGTTTAACATTGTAAGCCACTTTGATAACTGAATTGTCAAAGAAATATAATCCGGGGACGGCATAATTTGATTTTGGTTTCTTTGGTTTTTCTTGGATTCCGTTGACATTACCTTTTTTATCAAAAGATAATACACCGTACCTTTCCGGGTCATTAACCTGATACCCAAATACTAACCCACCTTTCAAATCCTGAATCTGTTCTTTAACTCTATCTGTGTCAATACCATAAAAGATATTATCACCCAAAATTAAACAAACCGAATCATCACCAATAAACTTCTCACCAATCATAAATGCCTGTGCAAGTCCTTCAGGTTTTTCTTGAATTTCGTAATGAAGTTTAATTCCCCATTCAGAACCATCACCCATCAGATTTTGAAATGTTGGTTTATCTTGTGGTGTTGAAATAATTAGAACCTCATTAATACCCATAGACATAAGTGTCGAAAGTGGGTAATAAATCATTGGTTTATCGTATACAGGTAACAAAGTTTTTGTCACTCCAATTGTTATAGGGTATAGTCTAGTACCTGACCCTCCAGCCAAAATAATTCCTTTCATTATTCTTCAGTTATTATCATTCTTAATCTTTTACCATTCAGTTCAAAAGGAACAATGGTCATTGTTTCGTCTATTGAAATTGTCTTGGGTGAAATTTTCAATTTGTATAATTCCATACTTGCGTTCTTTTGTTTCTCCCAATACTCTAAACTCTTAACAAGTTCACTTGTAATCCATTTAACTTCCCAATTATTATTTTCCATATTTTAATTTTTTACAAATTTAATCAATTTTTTTAATTTCATAATAAAAAGAATCAGAATCTTCTGATACCCATCTATCAGATACCGACTCAACGCTTGGTAGTTCGTTATCTACTTTAATATCTTGTGGTTTGATTGGGAATTCTTTTGTAACCCAATTTGAGTCTTTCCAAAATATTCTATTGTTTGGCATACATAGCAGATACCCATCATCTGAAACTAATATGTGACCGCACTTATAATCCGATGGTTCATTACTAAAAGGATTCTCATACCAATCAACAGTAAATAAATAGGTTGCCCAAATTTTTGTTTTGTCTCTAAGTAGCACCTCACATCTATTCTCTGTCAAAAAATCATAAGTTGTTACAGAAACATCATATCCAAAACAATCCCAAAGTTGTTTAAAGTGGAATGGTATATCATTCTTTGGTTCCTTCAAATATATTTCAGATAGTGGAACTCTAGACCTTACCATACCATAATCAGTCATCACATGGAATGTTAATATCTTGGATGGAATTGATTGTATTCCAAACGCATAAGCGTTGTGGAAGATATCTTTATCGTCTTCTTTCTTAGTGAAAAAAGATTGACGAATCAAACATTTGAAGTATGGTATGTTATTATTTAGTTTCAATTTTTTTCCACTTATTATCAGAGTCCAACTCAAACTCACCTATGAATTCTTGTTTCCACTCCGTTGGTTTTATCAAAGATAAGAAATATTCCCCATTATTTCTACGATACAAGTAATATCTTTCACCGATTACAGGTTGGAAGTTATAATTAGCAGAATAAACCATTCTGTTCCACTCAAACTCGTCAACCAATTTCTGATATTCCTCTTTTATTTCATCATATCTTTTTTGAAAGTAATGATTTGTTTTAAGTATCTTCTCGTTCTTCCAGGTTGATACATTTTCAGGAATGATTACTGGCGACCCAACATTTGTTGCATATGGAAGAAGATGAGCATAATAACCCTTTTCCTCACTCCATACAACATTGTCAGGATACTTTTTAGTGGGTTCCATTCTTTAGGGATATTCCGTGTTTCAATCCTGAAATAAAATCATTTAGTTCTTCTTCTGTTGACAGATGTTCACCTATTGCAACACCAATTTCATTACCAATGTCAGATATGTCACCATTTTTGTAGGCAATGTTCGCCAAACTGATAACTAACTTATTTGATATTTTTTCAAACTCCGTCATAATTTATCCTAGTTCTTGATTAATTTTTCTATTTGTTTCTTCCAAAGTTAATATTGTGTAGTTATTAATGTCGGTTATTAACTCATATTGGAATGGAAATACTGATGAAATATAATAACATTCAATGTTATAATCAATTGCCAACTTAATTTCTTGTTCACTAAAATAACTTATTTCACCTTCGGTAAATGGAAGACAAAATAATTTATCGACTTTGTTAATTAGAGATTTTAAGTATCCAGTTTGGTCATCATTATAATTTATTTTATTTATAATATCTGATGACATTAATATTGAAATGTCAATATTATCAAAAATTTGTTGGTGTAAATCTGGATTAAAATAATCTTTGTTTTTAAATGAAATGTATATCATAATTAATTTGATAAAGGTGCTTTAATTGTTGGGTGTGATTGGTAGTTCTCCAAGATAACATCATTAACCGATGAACAATGGATACCATCTCTAACCGATACCTTTGGTAGTGGATAAGGTTCTCTACCAATCTGTTCTTTTGCTTGTTCAATATGGTTTAGGTAAAGATGGGTGTCACCCAAGTTACCAATCAATTCATCAGGAACCATATTCACTTCATCCGCAATCATTGTTAATAGTAATCCGTAAGATGCGATATTAAATGGAAGTCCCAATAGGGTATCTACACTTCGTTGATTCCACATTAAAGAGATTGCTCTAGTTGGGATATTCAATTCGGTGAAATATTGATGTATATTAGGGACTTTAATATCAAGAGGAACCATAGTAGAGTCTAATCTTTCAATATACATCACATACCTTTCTTCAAAACTCAACTCTCTTGTATAAACTTGAAATCCATAATGACAAGGTGGAAGAACCATTTGGTCTAATTCACCTACATTCCAAGCTGAAACCATTAGTCGTCTTGAATCTGGGTTTGTTTTTAGTTCGTTGATTAGATTTTGGATTTGGTCTATTGGTGGTACAAGTTCCATTGTGTTTGGGTCAATTAAATTAATCGCCCAACTTCTCCATTGCTTGCCGTACACATGTCCTAAATCACCCCACTTCTTAGTAAACTCATCATCTGTTTTGATTTTGTTGATGAATTCTTCTTGTGTTAGAATAGCTTTACCATCAATATATTCAATATTTGGTTCCCAATACTTAACATACGCTTTATAAGCGTCCCCGTCCCAAATATGACAACCATTATCAACAAGGTATTTGATGTTTGTATCACCTCTTAGGAACCATAGTAGTTCAGTTACCATTGTCTTCCAAGCCATCTTCTTTGTTGTAAGAAGTGGAAATCCGTTTTTCATATTATGACGGATGGTATAACCAAAGATTGATTTGGTTCCAGTTCCTGTTCTGTCTTTCTTTTCAACACCATAATCCAAAATTGTTTGGAGTAGGTCTGTGTATTGTTTGTCTAATGTATTA
>Ga0315904_10003210_pt1 | contig 24347 bp, 15 predicted proteins | sample LakEriMetagenome_6_FD_203529 | JGI IMG/M metagenome (GOLD analysis project Ga0315904, IMG submission 203529) | Freshwater fungal communities from buoy surface, Lake Erie, Ohio, United States - Buoy 12 MA120 | ecosystem: Environmental > Aquatic > Freshwater > Lake | place: USA: Lake Erie, Ohio... | reverse complement strand
TTTTCATATACCCGCCATCTACCATACCAGCATATAGATCAAGGGTACGAATAATAATATCTGCAAACTCATCAGATAGCTTGTCTGGATCCATATCTTTGCGTACAACCTCAAGAGCTTCTACAACTTCAGATACAATCATCATCATTTGCTTTGCAACAAATATTTCATCTGCTGGTCTATCCCAAAAACCCTTTTCTACTGCATTTTTATGTATTTTTTCTGCTAACTCATCAAACATTAACTACATCCTCCATTATTACTGTTCCATCTTTTGTTTTACCAAATTCAAATTTATATACATTTCCTGCCTGTACATTCATGTAAGCTTTAGGAAATGCTGTTGGAAATACTGTTACTGCGTGAAGCTCTCTACCAGAATCTGCAAGAGTAAGAGAGGCCATCTTCTTTCCAGCCTTAGTTATTCTTGGTTTAAAAGATACTACAAACATTTCATCATCTTTATATGGCAACATCTTATAATTTAAGAACTTTATTAAGGCATCGGATGAATTAGATATTTCATCAACAGGTACTGCAGAAACAACCCTATTATCGTTTGCAAGGATAATATAAGTACGACCAGCCTCAATAGTCGTATTCTCTTCATCAAATATACCCACGCTTCCTGTTTTATCCAACAACTCTATTCTAGACCAACCTTTTGCTCTCTTAATTGATTTTACCATACCCATCAAAATAAAAGCACCTTTTTCTTCATACTCTTCAATGTCATTTATATATGCATAATAGTGTTGTGGTATTGGCATATTAAACTCTGGAAGATTAAGATACTCATAAAGATTTTCTCTTACTTTATTTTGATCTGATGGATTATCTGAAAATGTAAGTGCGCCAATAGCATTCATTGCCTGAAGTGCACGACTATTGACTCCATTACCTTTTGTAAAAGTAAACTCTTCTACATCTTTGTATGAGCCAAATGGACGAGCAGCAATATACCTGTCAGCAATAGTATCAGAGATAAACTTAATGGCAGAAAGACCGAATCTAATGCCCTTACCCTCAATTTTAAAATCTTTATCCGAATCATTAATGTGAGGTAGCTTAATTGGAATTCCCATTCTTTTAGCTTCAATTAGATACTCCGTCCTTGTGTCTTTGTCTTTTTCGTTCTTTAAAAGTGAGTACATAAATTCTATAGGATAATGATACTTTAGCCACGCCGTCCAATAAGAGAGCGTAGAGTAAGCAACCGCATGAGACTTGTTGAACGAGTATCCCGCATGTGCCTCAAAATCATGCCAAAGATCCAAAGCGGCGTTAGGAGAAATATAAGCAGAAGCGCCCTTAACAAACTTATCTTGGAATGCATTAAATTCTCTTGCATCTTTTTTCTTACCAATAATCTTTCTTACTTTGTCTGCTTCTGCCATAGTCATACCACCAAGCTCTACGCAGGCCTGCATGACTTGCTCCTGATATAGGATACATCCATATGTTTCTTCTGTAAACGGTTTCATAATTTGATGCATGTAATCAATATTTTGCCTACCGTGTTTACGAGCAATATAATCTTTTCCAATAGTATTCATAGCACCTGGACGAACAAGAGCATTGGAAGCAGCTAGTTCTGCAAGATTTTTTACACCCATTTTTACCAATAGATTTGTATAAGGCGTTGCTTCGCACTGAAATACGCCTTTGGTATATCCATCAGACAGCATTTGATAAACATTCTTATCGTCCATATCAATATAAAGAAGATCAATTTTTTTATCATGTCTTTGCTCAATAATATCTATAGTATCTTTAAGAACACTAAGAGTTTTTAGACCAAGAGCATCAATCTTAATAAGTCCAATTCTTTCAGCCTCTTCCATATCTACCGCAACAACAGGAATGCGCTCATCAGCGCCAGTAACATTTCTTGTCTCAAGTGGAGCATATTTAAATATAGGCTCTTTACTAGTTACAACACCTGCAGCATGAATTCCAGTTCCACGAATACGACCACGTAACTGATCACCATATGTCACTACCTCTGGATATTTTTCACGAAACCACGCTGAGTTTTTAGATGTACAAAACTCATCCCAAGTATCAACTGTTTTTAAAACCTTGTTAACATCTGGCAAAGGGATATTAAGTGCTCTAGATACATCACGCACCACACCTTTATCTTTAAATTCTAAAAATGTTGCAATAGATGCTACATGTCGGTATTGTCTAACAAGATAATCTTTGACCTCATCACGACGAGAATCTTGTATATCTGTATCAATATCTGGAAAGTCATTACGTTCTGGATTAATAAATCGGAAGAATAGAAGTCCATGCTCAATTGGATCAATCTCAGTAATTCCAAGAAGGTAACAAAGCAAAGATCCAGCCGATGATCCACGACCTGGACCAACCATAATTCCTTCTTTCTTAGCCCAATTAATCATGTTACGAACTACAAGAAAGTATGGTGCAAACTTTTTTTCTCTGATAATGTCAAGTTCTTCATAAAGTCTTTGCTCATATATATCATTACCAAGCCAGTTACTATTTAATCTTTTTTCTTCTAATGAAGCAAATGCAAGATTAGCAAGCTCTTGATCAGGATTTTTATACTGAACTGGCAAGAGCGTAAGCCCAGATCTGATATCATACTCTTCTACTTTATTACAAATATCAATAGTAGATTGAAACATTTCTTCATTTTCAATACCCTGATTTTTCATACACTGCTTCATCTCCTCGTAGGAAAGCAGGTGAATATCAAAAGATCTAAAAGACATTTGACGGTCTGCTCCATATAAATAATCCAAGCGCTCCATCATATCTTTATGCTTTTTGGATTTATCATATGTTACATCTTTTTGTAATTTGGCATGAGTATTAAGAATAAGCATGAGTTCTTGAATTTCTTTTTGACTGGTATCAGAGTGATGGCAGTCTGGTGTAACAACTATTTTTACATTCATTGACTTTGCTAAGTTTATGAGGCCCTTATTCACGTATTCTGGGTTATGTGGCATTACTTCAATATAATAATCATCGCCAAATGTATTTTTAAACCAAGATATATGCTTTTTAGCAATTGCTAATTCATCTAACTCTACCGCCTTAGCTATCCAACCACTAAGGCAGGCAGAAGTTACAATAATTCCTTCTTTATACTTTTCTAATATTTCAAAGTCAAATCTTGGCTTACTGAAAAATCCTTCAGTCCAAGCAATCTCATTAATCTTATTTAGGTTCTCTAGACCTTGTTGGTTCTTGGCTAGAAGAACTATATGGTGATAGTTTTGATCTAATGGATCAGTTCTATCTGCTTTCGCCCTGTTATCAAAGCGATTAGTTGTCATATAGCCTTCTACGCCAAGAATAGGTTTGATACCTGCTTCTTTTGCAAGACGATACATTTCACGGTGTCCAGAAAGAGTGCCATGATCTGTAATTGCAATTGCTGGCATACCCAGTTCAACTGCTCTATTTACATATTCTTGCGGAGTTGCCACACCATCCATTAGCGAGTAATGTGTGTGGACATGAAGCCCAACGTAATTCATTGATTACCAGTCAACGTTTGTTGAGGTAACAGATGGGGTATCAAATCCAAAGTAAAATGCTTCTTGCTCTGGATATGGTACTTCACGAACAACCTTTTCAAGATTAAAGGGTTCAATATTTTCCCATGCAAATGGCTCAGCATCTGGTGCCGATGGAATCAAAGTATAGTTTGTCTCTGTTCCTTGACCATTTCTCTTTAGCTTCCACTGAACATTAGAAACGCTACCAGTCTCAAGTGCGTATTCACGAATTGTGTTAAATGCCGATTGCTTGCTGATACCCTGAGACCAGACAGCCACATAAGGGTCTTCTAGACCATCGTCAACAAGAACATTGGTATAGAAGCGAAGACGGGCTCTCCAGCCACTCTTAGGCTCTTTACGGGCCATCTCACAGCCAAAGCAACGACCCTCTGACTCTTGAGTACAAGCAGCCTTGCGCTTATAATCCTTTGGATTAGTGTGTTCTGAAACCACAACTGCCAAACCACGATCTTCATTGAAATGTGCAGAATCAGAATCTAGCTCATTAACAAATCTAATTTTTGCAGATTGACCATCTGCCAACTTAACCCAGCGAACCTTAAGTCCAGTGCCTTCGGACTTAGGCTTATCTACTAATGCATTGATATTTTTTAGTCCTTTTACGATTGCCATTTTTGTTTTTTCTCCTTGTGTTTTTTCTATTGTAGCATAGCGATAATTGAATTGTCAAACCTATACTCTAGTTTTCTAATTGATTCATCATCCATGTCACCAATATCTTTATATTTTTTATCTATATTTATTATTGTTATTTGAGATCCCAGTCTTTCAACAAGTTTCTCTGACATTGTTTTTCCTGCATCGTCGTTATCTGCAATCAAGACTACGTTATTAAAGTATTTCTTTAATAGCTCAGTCTGTGATACAGAAACATTAGCTCCAAGCGTTGCTACCGCTGGAAATCCTACTTGATCTAATCTAATTGCATCAAAAGAAGACTCTACTAAGTATACTACCTCTGAGTTTTTTATTCTGTGTAAATTAAATAAAACTTTACTCTTTGGAAGCCCTGGAGTATTTTTAAACTCTTTACCCTCTACTGTTCTTGCAACAAAACCAATACACATTCCATCTGGAGAGTGTACTGGAATTACTACAGAGTCTTGCTTTTCTGAATAACCAAGGCTGAACCTACTGACCGATTCTTTTGTTATTTGTCTTCCTTCAAAATATCTCATAGCTCGTGGCGACTCAAGAGCTTGTAAATTTAATCTTTTGATAAGCAGTTCATCAAACTGAACAAAATCTGGCTTTGAATAAAGAGCTTTGTTAATTGTAAGTGTAATGTCAGATTCTTTTTCTTTACTCTTTATGTATCTTAAAGCCTCAAAGTATGTTCTACCGCTAACCTGCATTACCGTCTCTAATAGATCTGCAGTTTTTTGACATGAAAAACAAAATAGCATTCCATTATGTTTATTAATTTCAGCTGCAGCAGTTCTAGAGTTGTTATGAAATGGACAAAAAACTATATACTCTAAACCAACCTCTGACTCAATATCAACGCCAATACCATTAAGTACTCGTTTTACTTGCTCTTCTGTATATATGTCTTTGTTTGTTTTCATATTAATTGTATGGTCCTAATAAGCTATATCCTATAGTATATCGTAATCCAGAAGATATTGCAAGTACTCCGTGCATAGCATTCATCTTATAATATGCCATGTCTCCAGCCTTTGGCTTGTAGTTGTATGAGCTTTCTGGAAAAGTTAATTCACCACCATCATAATCATCGTTAATATATAGTTGTGCAATAAAGCTATCAAATCTATCGTCAGTAATATCTTGGTGGGCATTCATTGGTTTATCTGGAAACAGTTTTGATGCAGTTATAGTATCCCTTAGTGGTTCCATTCTTTTCATGTTGTTTGTTTGCATGAAATGAATTAAAGAGTCATTGAGTATGTTATAAAACATAGCACGTAGCTCTATTGCGGAATAGCTATCATTTTTATTATATATTGCTGGAAGCTCCATTGTTTGATGTGGACGACGAGCAACATCTTCAAATGGATATGAGTCTAAGCTAACCTTTTCAAGAAGATCTATCCAATAATGTGTATCTATATTATTAGAGTATACCGTAACAATACCGTTGTTAATTCTTGGATTAGCATTCATTTTATTTTTCTTCAAAGTCCTTGTATTTATAATATCCTCTATCAAAATCTACCTGAACTAAGAAGTCTCCCATAAAACCATTTCTATTTTTTCTAAATACACATTCAATAATATCACTATTTGTTGCACGACCAAGTGCCATAACCCAGTCTGCATCGTAAGCAATCTGTCGTGACCAAGCTGTTTGACCAAGCGTTGGAGCACTGCTGAGATCTTTTACGTCGTCTGGGGTAGCAGATGAAATTGCAATAATGGGAACCTCTTCACTAATAGCCATTAGTTTAAGTTCACGAGACAAGTTCTTCATTCGTACCGTCTCATTATCAGACTTTTGATTAGGAGACATAAGCTGAAGATAATCAACAACAACAAAGTCTGGTTTATATTGATCTATTTTTCCACGAATAACGGATGGAGTTACTTCACCACCAGAGTCGTTAGAGATAATATGGAATGCTGGTTTACTATCAAGCTTACTAGCATGCCATTTCTTAAGCATATCAATCTCTACTTCTCCGTTGCTAAGTTTACGATGTGACCACAAGCCCTCACCCATAATTGCAAATACACGATTACGAACTTCAGTTTCTGACATTTCAAGAGAAATAATAAGAGGAGATCTGCCCTGCTTCCAAGCTTGCACTGCAAAGTAAAGAGCAAGCCAGGACTTTCCAATACCTGGATATGCTAGGAAAACACCAAGCTGTCCTGGCATAATCCCAGATGGGAGATAATTGTCAAATCCTGGCAGCCCAGTTTTGATTCCAACTTGCCCAGACTCTTTCATCTTTTGGACGTTTTCGTAATAGGCAACGGCAGAATCAAGATCAGTAACATCAACATCTCTAATAGCAGATGTGTTTTTCTTTAGCTCAGAAGTCTTTGTAATTAATTGCTCTAGGGCTTGGCCTCCATTACCACCTTGAACATCTGTAGCTGCAGTTCTTAGTATATCTTTTAGGCTATCATTAAGGTATTCTGTTTGAAGTTCATCAAGATGATGTTTGGTAGCCCCAATATCTGGTATGACTTGAAAATCTCTAAACTTTTCAACTACAAGTGATGTCGGTGGCACACTACCATTAATATCAAAATAGTGTCTAATAAAATTCCATACATCATTATGTGTACGTAAAATATTATCTAGATTAGCCTGTAGTAATACATGTATTTGCTTATCATTAAGTACAGCAGATATTACCTTTGCTTCTGAATTATTCACTTAACCACTTCCTAGCTAATCTTCTACGCTCTTCACGTTCTTTAATATCTGATTGAACTTCAAGTTTACCGTTTAATATTTTTTCAGCATTATATGCAAAATAATTCCAGCTAGGATCTTGTGCAATCTTAAAATAATAATCCAAAAGATCATAACAATCTTTAAGACCATACGACTCTACAAGGGCATCTGCAGCCCATTGTTCAACATTGAGATTGATATTAGACTTTTGCTCGTATCTCTGCAAATAAAGTTTGTTGTAGCGACTGAGCAAAGCCATTCGGTCTTTGCGGTCTGCCATTATGACTCTAGCTCAACCTTGGCTTCATTAATTTTTGATGTTAGCTTATCTTCTACAAACTTATAAACTCTCTCAAATGCCTGATCTATATTCTCTCCATCACGCTTAGAATCAATAATTCCAAGATCTAGCCTAAGTGATTGAAAGTTACCCAAGTTTAAGGTATATCCCAAAGTTACATTAATTTTTGTTTCATCGTTTTGCATGTGCCCTCCCATGGCCTATATGCTCTCTGTCCAAACTGGAACAAATCTTCCGTCTGGAGTTTTTGTATATGTAAGTATACCATCGCCCATTCTACGTGTCAACTCCTGCGATGTAGGAGTTTGATTATTTGTTATTAAATTATCTTTTCTTGGTCTTCCAATATGTCTAGATGCCAGTATATCACGAATCTCTTTTACTTGTGACTCAGAATAGTATGATCTAATTTGCCAACCCCGCTCACCATTTATTTTTGAGCCAGTTGGAGGTGGTATTACTCCCCATTTAATTAATCGTGGAAAGTATTTACGATGCCTATTGACAAGTACTGCAGTTTCTGCTACTGTATATGCTTTTTGTCTATTTTTTCTAAAGTCAGACCTAAAACAACTTTCTAGTCTATCTTTTGTTATATTATAAACAGTTACCATACCAGTAGATCTGGAGCTATGATGAAGTCTAACAAGATCTCCATTTAAAAACCAAACCTTTTTATTACCAGCTATTACAGGGTCGTTATTGTACTCTTGGCTAACAATCTTTCTTTTTCCAGTAGCCATAGGCCCTCCACACTTTGCTCTGGTGGGTGATAAAATTTTCTATAACCACACATAATACAAAAAGTTTCTAGGTGTATTGAACTGCTATACTGGCGATCTACAAAAACTCTGCCTTTACATTTTACACATGACATAATTTATTTTATATCCGCAATCTTTGAATTTAGCTCATCTGAGTATTCTTGAATAGCTTGTTCTTTTTGATTTTTTTCATTAACTAGCTGTGTAATTTCTGCACGTAAAATAGCTATTTGTGTTTCATAGTTTGTTACCATTTCACCTATACGTTGCTGTAATGCAGTAACTATTAAATCAAGTTTTTCCATTTTACACCCCGTCTTGTAATAAAGACTGTCTTTCATCTTGTAATATTTTTATTTTTGCTTCAACTTCAACTTTTCTATTTTCTATTTGTGTAATTAATTCTTCTGAAGATGACACGGCGCTTGCTTCAAGTGAATCAAGATATGTGTTATATTTTAAAAATTCTAAATTTCTAAGGTGTTGATTAACTATGTTAATTTTTTCCTCATTTGTAAGAATTAATGACATTTTTCCTCCTTATACATTATATCAGGTCTTTGCCTATATTTTTAACTAAAATGGACATGTTGGATAACCAGATGTTGAACATCTAGTTTGAATTGCTCCACCAGCATCATCTCCAGTTGCATCAAAGCTAGATGTAAAGGTACTACATGAACCATTACTATAAGTACTACAATACCATGTAGCCCCAAAGGTCGGTGGGAAGAACGGGAAGCTAGGTGGGAAGAACGGGAAGCTAGGTGGGAAGAATGGGAAGCTAGGCGGGAAAAACGGGAAGCTAGGCGGGAAGAACGGAGACGGTGCTGCAGTTACTTGAGCAATATTTGATTCTTGTGATGCACTTCCCTGACTATTTGTTGCAGTAACAATACATTTTATATTTGTTCCAGCATATCCAGCGCCTGGTGTAAATGTATTTGATGTAGCACCAGAAATATTAAACCATCCAAAACCAGATTCAAAACTTTGCCATTGATACGAATATGTCGGAGTTGGGTATCCAGTCCATGTACCCTGTGAGCATGAGAATTGAGTCCCTGGAGCACCGCTAGATGGTGTAACTGAAGGAGCAACCGTATTAACTGGAGCAGCAAGCAATGAGGTCCATGATGCTGTTAATACAAGATTTCCTTCACACAAAATTGTTTGTCCAGCTGTATAGGTTCCTATGTTTGATCCAGAACAAGTAACTCCATATCCATTAAATGAATGATCTGTTCTTGTTGGATCTGTAGATGGTATAGTATATGATCCAGTATGAGTTCCAGAAGCTGGACATCCAGTTCCACCATTACAATTAACCGTAAGAGTATATGTTGGTACGAATGTTGGTGGAAAAAATGGAAAGCTTGGTGGGAAAAATGGAGATGGAGCAGAAAGAATGGCTTCATTGCTAAATGCAGGAGTACTACCCATAAGGTTAGTTGCAACTATAGAGCACCTTAATTTTGTTCCAGGAAAATTTGTTTGTGGTGTATATGTAGAAAGATTTGATGCTGGGCTAGTTCCCAAATTTTGCCAAGATTGTGTAATTTCAGAATCATAAAACTGCCATTGATAAGCAATGTCTGGAGTTGGGGTTCCTTCTGCATTAGCTGTTGCAGTAAATGTTTGTTGTCCAAGAACACCACTTGTTGGAGAAATTGATACAGAAACATTATATGGAATTCTTGGAGTATATGATACTGATGCAGCAGACCAAGCGCTTATATTACTTGAATCACTTGAATCTAAAGCATTAGATGATCTAACAAACCAATAATATGTTGTATTATCAGTAGGGTTAGCTAATCCAGTATAAAGTATTGGGCTAGAAGAACCACTTGCTTCAAATCCAGTTGTAGTTTGCTCAATAGGACTAAGTGCATAAGTAGCTTGATAATAAGGACCACTTCCACCGCTAAAGAATATGCTCCAAGTTTTAGTACCGCCTATTAATGTCCATGTAACATCTGTAGGTGTTGGTGCAGTTAAAGCATTTGTTGTAAAAGCATCACTTAGTTCTGATGTAACTGTAGTTTGAGCAGAATCTTTTGCAACAACTATTACTTTAGCTTTATAAGATATTGGCGCTGTAATATTTGTACCAGATAATGATATATTTACATTAGTTTGAGTTCCAGGGGAAATAGACGATGAATATACGGTATCGCCGATGTTATATGTATTTCCATTAAATGTATATTGTTGATTTGCAATAATTTGCAATGTCTGTGATTCTATATTTAAAGAACTATTTGTTGGTATAGTTATCCATGATACCGTTATAACATTTGGAGAAGTGCTAACAACTGGTTTTGTAACAGAAAGATTTATTCTAGAACGAACTGGGGTAGTATTATATTCAGCAGTTCCAGATGAGTTGGTAACTTCTACACGACCTCTAAAATATTTACTCGGAGATCTAGTTTGATCAATAGGTATTTCATAAGATATACTAGTACCAGTCCCTGTTGATGCATTTGTCCAAGGTCCAGAGGCTGAGTCACTATATTGAATTTTTAAAGAATATGATACTGGATCATATAACGATCCAGTATTTTCCCATGTTCCTCTTGTTAATGTTAACGTATCTTCATTTTTAAAATCAGTAGAGCTTGCTATTTGATTTGTTAGTGTTGGAGCTATAGATAATACTGGAACGTTTGATGCAACAGAGTAAACTAAATTCCAGGTTCCGTTTGATTTAAGTCTATAGACTGACTGTAACCTTTTCCAAGTTCCATTATTTTTTAATCTATAAACAAAACCGATGTTTCCCCATGAACCGTTAGATTTAAATCTATTAATTGGCATAATTATTTTTCTTTTTTTTATTCGTCAATAAAAAGAAGATCTCCAATTTTAACAGTTCTATTCGTCCCATTTATACTTATTGTTCCCTCTTTGGTTACTGGATCTATTGTTGTTGTTCTAGCTGCATCTGCAATTAATGTGCTATAGATAAGTCTTCTACCTTTTACAATTTTTCCATCAGACTTAATTGTTATTGTTGGATCTCCAGCATATCCATCGTCATCAGAAGACGGCATTTGTACCATATAAAAATTAGCATTACCTTCATAAAGATCTATAGTTACTGTTTCATGATCACCTCTTAATATTCCACCACCTAGGCTAAACTCAGCTGTAGAATACCAGTAGTTTGCAGAGTTAATATGTATTCCATCTTCTCCAGAGTCTCCAGCACCGACACCAAACTTCATAACATTGCCAGTATCTCCAGTTCTTATTTGTCCAAGCAGATCGGCATCAACTGCATGTAGTACACCAGTTTGTGTTATATAAAACTTTGGAACCTGACTAGTTGTACCTGCTTCAAATATATTTGTTGTATTAGTTCCAGATCCTGAAAGAGCTGTTCCAAATTTAACTGTAAAGTTAGTATTGCCTTCTCCAACTGGTGTTGTTCCAGTTATTGATATTCTTTTATTTGTTGAGTCAAGTTGAAACTGATTAGACCTATCTTTAATAAGAGTATCAGTAACAAGCCATCCACCAATCATCGCTGACTTTGTAAAAAAGTTAATCAGTTCGCCAGTTGTCCATGATCCCAATGAGTTTGATCCTGGAGTAGTTGTTCCTGTTCCAATGGGAGTTGTTAAAATTTCTGTTAATGCTGCACCAGCTGTATTATTTGCTGAAAGTCCATTTGAGTTCACAATAACAGATTGTGCTCCAGATGTTCCTGCAATAAGTGAGCCACCTGTGATAATGCTAACATTTCCAGCAAATGTTCCTTGACGTGCAGTAAGATTGCCATCTACAGCAAATGTTGCTCCATTCCACTCTAAATAGTTACTTGTGGATCCACCAACCTTTAATCTTGCACTATTGGTAGCATTTACATACCAATAATTACTGGGATCAAAATATAATCCTTTGTTTGTTGATACACCACCAACTCCAACACCAAATTCAAATGGTCCGCCAGTTATATAGTTTGAAACAGAAGGTGTTCCAGTAACAGTAACATCTGGTCCTGCAACAAAGCTAGAGGAAAGATTATTATATTCATCATATGTGGCAACAGCAATTTTATATGTAGATCCGATTGCTAAGCCACCCAGCCTATATGTTGTTCCAGTTCCTGGAGAGTCTACATATGAATATGTTGTTCCATTGTCATTACTAAATCTAATTCTATATCCACGAATACCGCCTCCAGTTACTGCTGGCCAAGAAATATCTGCATATGCATTGAAACCAAGGTATCCGCTAGTATCAATTCCGCTAGATGCAGTAACAGATGAAACATTATCTGGTCCTGTAGTATCAGCTGCTACTATACTTTCAGGAGTTACTTGAACTATATTTGAGTATGACCCATATGATCCAGTTCCATCTGTATACCGTGCTTTTACCCATCTTGACTCAGTAGTGGGTGTAATAATAGTTGCTGGACGAATTTCACTTAAATATACCTGCTGATACCCTGAAGATGGTGCAGTATTTGCACTTGAGACAACTTCTTCTATTGATACAAAATCATACTCTTTTTCACATGTTTCTAAAAAGTTTACTGTATATCCTCTTGCAATGCTATTAGCAGAAATTTCTGGTGTACATAAATCTGGCGTATAAGATGGTATAACAGACAATGTTGCGTACTCTCCAACATTGCCAAAGCTATCTTTTGCTCTAATTTTTAATAAAGAAAAAGATGATTTGAATATGTTAAATGCATTTATATTATTTGTATATGTAAAATTAATTGTTTGGGTAGTTCCAGCTTTATTTAATACTAAAGAAGATATAATTGTTGACTCAGATCCATCAGATGTTAAGGTATACTCAAATCCTGTTACATATTTGTTTTTATTATCACTAAAATCAAAATCAAATGTTATAACAAGTGTTGAGCCAAACCATGCTACAGCGATATTAGAAATATCAGATGGTTTGATAAAGTTTGTACTTGTTGGAGAAAAAGGATCTGGAGTTGTTGAATATGTTGGACCTCCAGAGTTTTGTATTGATGATAATTTTCCTATTGGTGTAGTTGCTCCACCGTCAGTAACAATAACAAAATCAGATCCTAGACGAGCTGTTGTAATTCCATATTTTATTGGATTGCGTACTCTAGGATCATTGGCATCAATATATACAGTCTGCCGCTTTCCAACAGTATACGGAGATGTATATTTTGCCTTCATTTTTTTACTATCTTGGACCAATAGCAATAAAGTTTACAATTATTGGCGCATTCGCTGCTGAACCATCTGGCTTATATGCTCTAACAGTAAATGCAGTTGTTGTAACATTATGAGTTGATACAACAATATCAAGCTGTCCACCAATAGTTCCATCTGTATTGTCATGAGAAACTATTACTCGTGGAGCCTTTGAAAAGATTACACCAGTTTCAAAATTATACGTGCGACGATAGTATGGATCTCCATTACTATCACCAACATGATCTTCATTATCTGGATTTAATTTTATTTTTCCAAACACAATATTACTTGTTGCTAAATCAAAATCGGACTGAACATCGTCTGCAAGCCAGTCTGGTATATAATCAGCACCAAACCTATTAACTAAAACATTTAAATAATCACTATGGTCATTTATAACATCAATTATTTTTTGGATGCTTGCCATATCAATTATCTCTGGATTGTCTATTTTTACATAAGCCATTATCTTCTCCTATTTATATTATTATACCATTTTGACTAGTAGGATACCCCTGAACCTATCATGGTCATACCAAGCCTTGTTGATAAGCCATCGCTAAAATCAGTAGATACTGAAGTTACTATATATTTTTGTTGATTAATTCCAGCAAGTGGATAGGTGAACTCTACCCTATCTCCAATTTGAATCAATGGATTGCCAAAAATATCTAAGGTAATATCTTTAGAAAAATAGTCTATGCCATTTGTTATTACTGAAATTAAGCTAGTTGCTGCTTCTTTTGATTGAACCCAGTTTGAGTCAATTTGTACTGTTTCGGTTATATTTCCTGGATCTATTATTTTTTCAATAATTTCTGGATCTGAATTAGCAATAATTTCATGAGTCCAAAGGTTGAGTCTAACTGTAGTTTGTTTTGATTCATCAGAATCTTTCATTAAATAAACCATGTGTGATGAGTTATTAGCAATTGCAAACTTTGCTCTAAAACCAGTATTAATAACACTAGAATAAGCTAGTGAATGTTCCTCTACTGTTTTTGTTTGCATAAATTTTTTCTCTACTGGACCGTTGCCTGGATAATAATTTAATAAATATTCTACGGGCCAAACAGAAACTAATACTGCTGCTGGAGTTGTATATTGAACATCATATGTATTTATTCCAATTACTTCTGGTTTTGTTTGCATCATATAAGATTTTGATGAGGAAAAAAGATTTTGCCCTTGTACCATTCCATTTAAAAACTCTCTATCTTGAAAATAGTAATTAACACTTCTTTCTTTTAATGGTTTATGTGTAGCATAAATCTCTCTTACTGATCCAGGGTCTGTAGCAACAAAACCTGTTATATATGGTATACCTGGAATTCCTATTGGATCATTAGAAATAAAAGCACCAAATATTGCACCAGTACTAAATTCATCATCATATTGAAGTTTTTTAGGCAGTCCAGTATTTGTATTTGGATAGAACGGTATCCATCCGTCTTCAGTATATTGCTGCCATCCTTTTATTTCATAGTTATTTAAAAATACAGAAAATAAATTAGTTATAGATGCGGATTCTCCATCTTCTCCAGTAGATTTATAAATACTAGTTCTTAAATTAAAGTATTCATACCTTGGGTCACTCTTTACGGTATACACAACTTTTCCATCAACAACATCGTCTTCTAATACCTTTTCTGTATTATTTATAATATTCTTTACTACTCCAGTTACATTAGAATAACCAATAATTTCTGGATCGTATGTTGTGATTGGACCATCATTTCCTATAGTAGTATTTACTGCAATACGATATAATACTAAAGCATAATTAAATACTGGTGGATAGTTTACTGTTGTACCATCAAGCTTATATGTATTATACTTGACTAACTCTAAGAAAAAAGTGTTAGGGGTTACGTTTGGTGATACCGCAAAATTAAAAAATACTCCGCCAGAACTGACATCTGATGTTTCATGTAGTCTTATTTTTGCAGAATAAGTATGATAATAGTCTGTTCCAGAATCTGTTACTACGGTGCTTCTTTCTGTTGTAGGATAAAAAATAACCTTTGATAATGATGGAACTTCTGGAACAAATTCATTATTGTATGCTGTTGTGTATGTAGCGTCTTCAACTGCTGTTTCATAATCATTGTATAAAATTTTAGCTGTAATATTTTTTGATGCAGCATTTCCAGAATCTAGAACTGTATGTGCTGATGGTTTGCTACCAAATAGTCCACGCTGAACTTTTGTAATTTTACCAGTTGGTTCAACAAGTGTAGATGAGTCTGGCCTTGTTTGTCCATCGGAGGTTCTAAGTCCTACCTGATACTGTTTATTAAATTTATTTATTTCAGATTCAAGCTCTACCGTGCTTTTTATGGAAACTTTTACTGGCTCTGCTGGCTCTAAATCTTCTCTAATTAAATCACTAGATAGTTCGTACTCTTTATATACAAATGAAACAATTTCATTTTCAATTGCAGCATATCCTTGAAAGTCTCTATTGTATGTATGAAATATATCAAGCAAATCATTTTGATCTGTTATAAAATAATTTTGTGATTCATTCATTGAATTAGCAAGATAGTTCATTCCTACAGAGTCTGCATTTTGCTGAGACCACACTATTTCATTTGATGTTGTATAAATAAATGATGGTGAATCTTCATCAAGTTTAAGGTTTTGCAAAGCAGGGGATTGTTTAATTTTAGGAGTTTGATATCTTAAAGATATTTTTCCTGGCTTTGCCTTATTAGTAATTGCATATCCATTTTCAATAACATCAGAACTATCAATAACAATATCAGATGAACCAGAATCTAACATTTGAGATAAACTAGAAAATCTCATAACATTATATTCATCTATGTATGCAACTATTTGATATGGCAAAAATATTTGATTTAATGCATCAATAACTGTTGTATCTTTTGAGTTAACATAAAAATATGCTAAGTCCATTGGTGCGTTTGTGTTTAAACAGGCAAGCGTTAATTCATGACTATCATAGTCGGTAAACCCAGAAAGGTCAAGCATGTTAGTTATTAATGTAAATACTGATTCTTTATTTGATACATAGTCTGCTACCTGCGTTGATTGTAAATATCTTGTTATATCAAAGCATTGAACAGCTACCTGACTAGCATCACTTTCTGACCAGGTATCTGCATAAAAAACACCAGCTGGAATTAATGTGTTTGACTCTACAATAGAGTTATTGCTTGAATTATGATAGTCTTCTAAATAATAATTTAAATAAAACTTAACATTTTTACCAAGTAGATTTTTTAAAGCTGTTCCAGAATAATTACTTTGATTAGAAAATATTGGAATTGGCTGTGAAGAGCTTCCAAGTGGTATAGAAGAAAAATTTATTGTGGCATCATTAGAATTTATTGATGATATAGGCAATGGCGTTGATTTATTATCCATTGATTTGTTTACACTTAAATCAAGAACATAGTCTGACAAATTAATTTCTATTCTTGGTGAAATCTCTATAACCTGCATTCTTGATGAGTCAGAATCAAAATATGTTGAGTCTGTCAACCTATCCTTAAAATCAGAAAATGCATCACGTAGTGTTGATGATGTTTGTGTTACGGTTATTTTATTAATTGTTGTTGACGTAGAAATTGATCCATTTTGACCAATTGATGGCATTGTTGACCACCTAGATCTAGTCCACGCAGATCCGTTCCAATATAAAACTAAAACTCCAGCATCTTCTCTTATTCCACCAGATTCTTTTGCTATATTGGCTGCAAGACTAATAGAGCTTGAACCATCAACAGTAATCAATGATCCATTTATATAAATATTTATTGTAGGAATTGAAACTAGTGTATTAAATTTTAGCACAAGCTTATTCGCTGTTATACCAGTTGATTCATATACTGCGGTTATAGATTTATTTGATGTATCGGAAACAAAATATTTATATGGTGACATATCATTTACTAGAGCATGCTTATAGAATCCAGTTGGATCATATGATGGCATAAAGCTTGGAAGCCTTGATATTGAGGTTACTGGTGGAATATCGTGTGCTACTGAAACAACCTCTCTAAAGTTTGATGGAAAAGAAAAAAGAGAGCTGCCAGTATTTACATAAGATTCCCCTGGCCTAAAATTTGTAAATACCGATCCTGATGGATATATAGAATTAAACTTATAATCAAAAAAACTAACAGGGTAAACTTCTGGTACAGTAAATAAAATGTCTATTGGTAAATCATCTTCTGTGGCAAACCTATTTAATGCAACTTTATATGTAATGCTTGTTATATTATCTGCCGAAGATGCACCGCCAATATAAGTCTCTACCTTTTGCCAAGAATAAGAGTTAATTTCTGCATTAGATGAGCCATACTGACTAAACGATCCTGAAGCAGAAAAATTTGCCATAATGGGGTATGACTTATTTGTTTTTATAAAAGTAACTATCTTATATGCTGGACTAGTTGCGGTAGGTGTAATTGTATAAGTAATAGTTTGATCATCATCTGTCATTTCAAACTTTTTAGTTGTAAAGTTTGGTTTTACATCTGAACCAGTAGCATCGCTAAGTGTTGTTGATGTTGTAACGTTTGTTTGTTTTGTTCCAGTACCAGCTAAAACTGTATATGGTGGATTATAAATATTTTGATTCCACTCCGCAAATACCATCGGTTTAAGAAAAATAGAGTTGGAGTTTGAAAAAATACTTGAGCTAACATTTGTTAACATTAAATCTCCGTAAACTCTATACTCATATTAACATAGTCAGTTGTTCTTGTTCTTTTTGAAATAGTTTTATTAAAATTACTCATAAAAACATTATATGTTTTTGATGTATTTTTAGCAGAAAGAAAAGTTGAATCTGTGGGAACTACTCCAGCAGCTGGATCAGTCATTTTTGATTCAGTTACTTTTAAAAATATTGGAACTCCAGCATTTGCATTATAAAATGAAGTTAGCCATGCTGCGCCCTTATTGCCGTCAACCGTTGTTATTGATGGAAGTATTTCTACAACAGATGATGCTGGTGCTGTAAATGTTATTGTTCCAGAAATCTGTGTTTTAGCTACTGGAGAAAAAGTAATTGTTGTTCCGTTTATTGCTGTAACTTGTGTCCCTGTATCAAATCCAGTTCCAGTAATTGATTGTGAAACCTGAATGCCTGCATTTGGTGTAGAAATAACAAATGTATTAGATCCAGCAGCTCCTCCAGATGCGTATGTTGCTGTAGTAGTAGTATTTGGTGTTGTAGTTCCATCAGCAGCACCTTTGGAATTAGAAACCATAAAGCTATTAGTAATTCCACTACTAACAGATGCTGTAATATTAAGTTTATCATTATTAAAACCAGAAATTGCTACGACTGAACCAGTCAAGAAATTATGATTGACTGATGTAACATAAACTATATTATTTCCAGATACCACGGCACTTGTTATTGAAAATGGTGTAGCCTGTACACTTGAACTTGGAACGTTATCCCAAGATGCTGATATTGTATCTTTTTTGCTAACAACAAATTTTCTCATTGTGCCATTAGCCATTCTATTTTCTTTTTGAATTAGAGTTGTATTAATATCAATTGGTTGACGGTTATGATCTGTTAAGCTATACCAAGTTGTTCCATCTAGTGATACAGCCAAACCAGCGTTTAATAAATATGCCATTATATCATCACCCTATTGCTTTTGTTATTCTTGTTTGCCAAGATATTTAATTTTACCATAACCTGGTCTACGATTTCTTTTGAATTACCGCCAGTAATATTGAATGTTGGGCTAATAGTAAGATTAGATGTTGGATAATTTTTGTTTTCTTCTTTGGTCAAGACACGCTCTCCCTGATGAAGAATTGCTGCCATATCATGTGGGACATTTTTGATACCAGTTTCAAACTTTGGAAGAGACTTCATCATACTTGAGCTAATATATCCACCATCAGCAAAACCCTTTCCAACAGGCGACTCCATTAACTTAAGTCCAAATCCTTTATTACCAACAAGCCAATTTGTCATGCTGAGGCCAGGATTATTTCCTATATACCCTTTCTTTAATAAATATTGAACTAAAGGATCATCCACTGATGTTGCATCACTTAGCCTTCTTCCTCCAAGTCCTGCATTTCTGAGCTCTACTTCCATGGCATCAAATTGTTTTTTGTTTATATATCCCTTAGAGCGTAACACTTTAAGTTTCGCAATAGGACTCATATTCATTTTATATAAATAGTCACCATGGTGTCTAAATAATTGACGTGCTGCTAATTCGCTTTCTGCAAAATATGTTCCAGGTCCGTATGCTCTGCCATATGTCATTGCAACTTGTTGTTGTGGTAATGCTCTTGTTATTGGATTTTGAGACCTATGAATCATTTGAGATGATTGAGAAAGAGCTTGGACTCCAGGTAGCTTAGTGAGAGACTTTAGGCCTTTCATAATTTTTAATGCTTTCCCTGGACCGTAGGTTAATAGAGCCGTTTTTCCAAATCCTTTTAACATATTTGCTGTATAGTTTAAAAGTCCACCAGATTTATTTATTGCATTATTAACAGCTTTAGCATCTGTTACTGATCCCCTGCCTTGATAGACTGGTCCGCCATCTTTCATACCATTTATTGCATTAAGAAATGGAACTCCAACCTTATTAACAGATTTTGCATTTACAACATATTCACCATTTGAAAGCATTGCTGGTATTGAATCAGATCTTGATGTTCCTGGACCAGATACTGAACCCCCAGAATTATAAGTTCTAACTCCATCTAACCAATCTTCATAAGTTATTGCATCATTTTTAACATTTTTTATTTCTATAGGAAGCCACTCTTTTGTTTTTGTATCAAAATATACGGTCCAAGCATGTCCATAATACTTTTTTGTTTTTTCATATGATGGCCACGGGTCAGTAAGGTGTCCTCTTATTGGTTTTGGTTTTGGAGTATCAGCTTGTGTATCTTTTCCAGTTACTGGAATAGAAGTACCTGATGTTCCTCCTGTTGCACCAGTAGTACCAGCTCCTCCTGAACTACCTACAGATCCACCTTTAGCAAACATGCCTGCATTAAGCTTTAACAATCTTCTTTCTTGTGTAGTTAAAACAGCTTTTTTGCCTTGATTTTCAAGCTGACTAATTCTATCTTCAATCTTATCAATCTGTTTTTGCAGTTCAATCTCTCTGGATTCACGATTAAATTCTGATTGTCGTATTAATTTTTGTTGAGAAAGAGCTGCTGCCTCAAGGTAATTTCCAGATATTTTAGCTTCTGTAATTTTTGTTTGAAGATCCATCTGATCTTGTATATATTGATTTTGTCTATCAATTTCATCATTAACATCTTGCAATGCTTTTTGTTTTTTCTCAAGGCCTCTTATTTGTTTTTGATAAATTTTTATTAGTTTTTCCTGTAGTGTTAATCCTTTGCTATCTATAGCATTACTATCATTCTTATTTGTATTTAACGCATCAATAAGTGGAGCTAATGTTTTAAAATATGTAGTCATTGAATCCTGAAGATTTTTTCTTGATCTAGCAACAACTTCTGGATCTGGACTTTTTAGACCTTTTATATCTTCTTCGTTACCAACACCAAGTGTTATAACTTGTGCCAACAATAATTTATCATTTAAATCTTTTACTCCTTTTGCTGCTTCTTGTGCTTCTGACCCCATTGCTTTAAATACTTGATTAACTAAGGCAAGTCTAGCTTGATTATCTGAAATACCTAATATTTCTGTATTAATACTTTTTACTTGAGTGGCATAATCTTGAGCTGATATTGTTCCATTTTCCAGCTGTAATTGTAATGAGCCAAAAGCACCAGCGATTGATCTTCCAGTAAGATTTAAGCTTTTTGCATAAGCCTCAGTAAAACCTATTTTAGCCTTTTTACTAAATCTTGACACTAAGGTTTTTATGTTTTTATCAATAGCTTCAAGGCTTCCCTCAGTGCCAATTTTTAAAGACTTAAAATCAATCTCTACATCTTTTTTACCAGAGGCTTTTTTGAGTGCATCAATAAAAATTCTTACCTGTTCTTCTGTTGCTCCAGAGGATTGAAGCTGTATTGCAAGTCCTTCCATTACAAGTTGTGCTTCTTTATTTGTTGCATTTTTTAATGCTTTAACATCTTTTGCAAAAGGTTTAAAATCTTCAGATGCTATAAGTCTTTCAACTTCCTGCCTTCTTTGTCCAGTCATCGCTGGTGCTGCAGTAGCTCCTTCAAATTTAAAGTTTTCAAAAGCTGGTGTTCTTAAATTAATTCCAAAAAAGTTAGATAGTCCTTTTAATTTTTCTCCAGTAAGCTGTGCTGCATTACCAAGGCCATCTACTCTTTCTTTTGCTGCTTGGTTAGATTTATATAAGGCGATAACAGCAGTTGTTACTATACCAAACCTAAATACAAGTTTGCCTATTGAAGTTCCTAATCCTAAAAGAGTTCTAGCAAAAACTCCAATTCTTCCAATAAGTCCAAGAATTCCGCCTCTTGATGCTAGGCCTGCCCCATATGTTGCCAATGAGGATGCTTGTTTTGCAGCTGCTAGTCTTGTTGCAGCTATTTCTAATAACTTGGCCTGTGTTAGTGTTTGCACAACACCCTGTAAAATAAACATGGCTGAAGAAACTTTAAACAATATATCTCCAGTTTTACCAAGATCTTTTCCAAACATTGATAGCCCACCAATAACAGAAGATAAACCAAAACTTCCTGCCATAAGTTTGTTATTCCATTTACCAATATTTTCTGATGATTTTTTTGTTATTTCTGCTGCTTGTATGGTGACGGTTTCAAAATTTCTTACAGCATCAATAGGCATTGATGGTCCTGGAGTAATTCCTCGCCCAACAAGACCTGGTATTGCTGGAGCCAATAGTGGGTTGACTGATGGCATTCCTAACTTTCTAGCAGCTTCATCTTTTACTGCAATAGCTGCAAGAGTTACATCATCCATTCCATCAAGAATGCCTTGACCAAATTGGTCTGTAAGAAATTCACCTTTTCTTCTTAGTTCATCCCTTATTAATGAAACATCGTCCATGCCCTCTAAAATACCCTGCTCAAAGCCATCTACAACGTTTTGTCCTTGTTGTTTTGCTTTAATAGATGGTGATGCAGAGCCAGTACCTTCTGCTAAACCATCTATTGCTTTTTGTCCAATTTTCTTTGTAGATTGCTTTACAACCTCACCAGTTTGCTCAATTTTTGCAGCTAATTCTGCCTCTGCTTTTTCAATAGTTTTTTCTAAATAATTTAATGTAGATATAGATGTTTCTGTATCTGCCTTTAAATCTTCTAGCGCAATCCTTGTTGGCAAACCCATTTTTTCTCTAGTTTTAATATCAAAAACATGTCCAACATCTAGATTTTCTGCTGGTGTGCCAGAAACCATTTCATAAGCAGATCTTGCAGCTTTTTTAAATTCTGGATCTGTAAATGAAGTTGGAGATACCCCAGCTGGATATCTTGGAGCCCTTCCTCTAAAGCCTCTTTTCAGACTAAATTCTCCTGCTATTGTTCCATAAGAATCTGGGTCAAGACCGAAAGCTTTTCTAATTAAATCTCTTTCTTGTGGACTTCCTATTTGAGTAAGTTCTGACTCAACAGATTGTCCAGCAACTCTCCACGCTTCTGCTAGTCTTTCACTGGTATCAGTTATAGTATCTGCATTTCTTTGAAATTCTGCTTCTACTTCAGACAAAAATTGTTGAACAATAGCTCTATATTCTTCTACAATAGATGGATAAGCAGATACTGCTTCACTGCCAAATCCAAGTCCACGACTTTCTCCTACCCTTGCTGTTAATGGCCCTAGAACTTCTGCAATAGATGGAACAGAAGCTCTTTGAGCTATATTTTCAGCTCTTGGTTGTAATCTAACTGCTATATCTCCATATACTGGAACCTGTCCAGCTCTTTCTGAAACCGATTTTATATTACTCTTTCTATACCCAGGTATATTATCAGAGACAATGCCCTGAATTAAACCAAAATATTTTTTAGATTGTTTTTTAGGAATAACTATTTCGCCAGGTGTAAGCATTGCTGGAACTGTATCTTGATTTCCAGATCCTGGAACTGCAAAAACCTCTCCTCCTTTTGCATAGCCTTTTGGCTTAAATCCTGGCACCATCATTGCTGGGAATCTTGTTGCTGCAGTATTTTGTGCAGCAATCATTCTTTGATATTCTGCAACTAATGCTCTTACTGCTGCAGCCTCTCCAGTAAATACCTGTTGTAGTTTTGAATGAGACTGTTCCATAGATGCTGCAGCTGCAACTGCTTGCTGTTGTTCTACAGTCAAATAATTTGTTTGCTCACTTAATACTTGAGACTGACCAGTTAATCTTAAATAACCATTTCTTAATAATGCTATTCCCTTGATACCGTTAGCTACAAAGTTAGCAAGCAAACCCGCTGTCATCAAAACAATAGGTGCAACAGCGCCTAAGCCAATAACTACACTGGCAATTATTTTTTTAGTTCCAGAAGAAAGGTTATTAAATTTTTCTAAAACATCTCCAATTTTTTCTAAGAACGGAGTAAGTATTTCTAAGAATAGTTTTCCTATTGGGGCAAGTGCAAGCTTAAGATCTTCTACAGATTTTCTAAATTTATTCATTGCAGAATTTGCTGTAATACCTAATTCTTGTTCTGCTAATGATGCAAGTTCTTCTGTTGATGTACCTGCCAAATCAAGAACCCTTGATGCCTGATTTCCATCACGAATAACGTTTGTAAAAAGAGCAGAAAGACGTGCTTGCTGGAATTTACCAAATAGCTGCTCAATTGCTCTTTGTCTACTTAGGCTGCTTAATCCATCAAGTGCAATAGCAAAATCTATAACAGTTTGTTTTACATTGCCAACATTTTTTTCAACTATTGCATCAATATTAATTCCAAAATCAGCAAGCATTCCCTTAGCTTTATCTGTAGGATTAATAAGAGAAGCGAGACCAGATTTTAATGCGTTAGCACCTTCAGATGCATTTATACCGCCTTCTTTCATGGCTGCCATAAAGAATGCTAAATCTTTTACATCTCCACCGAGTTCTTGAATAATTGGAGCTGCTTTTGGAATAGCAGTTGTAATATCATCAAGAGAAACAACAGTTTGGTTTTCTACTACGTTAAGAAAGTTAATTGCTTCTGCAAGATCGGCAGATGAAAGCCTAAATGCATTTTGTAATG
>Ga0315904_10003208_pt1 | contig 24371 bp, 19 predicted proteins | sample LakEriMetagenome_6_FD_203529 | JGI IMG/M metagenome (GOLD analysis project Ga0315904, IMG submission 203529) | Freshwater fungal communities from buoy surface, Lake Erie, Ohio, United States - Buoy 12 MA120 | ecosystem: Environmental > Aquatic > Freshwater > Lake | place: USA: Lake Erie, Ohio... | reverse complement strand
TAACTGTGGATACCATCGGGGCGCACGAGCAAAAGAGGGTAGGGGGGGATCGTAATTCCATAGACATTATCGCGGGCTTGGTAAGCTGTTCGCAGGACGCGAAGCGAGGCATCGAGCGGATTTCCTGGTCCATGAGGGGGTCCTAGATCCTCCAGCGTGATGAGGATCCCTTCGGGTTGAATGACCACTCCCTCTTGAGTGCATTCGAGATAAACAGGTCGTCGCGATGTTCGATTAGCTCCCTCGTACGGGATGATCGAAAAGGCTGGCGTTTGGTCTTTCTGCTGCTCGATCTTCTCGGAAAGCTTGAGTTTTTCTTCCTCGATGCGATTCTGCAGTTGCTCGATCCGCGATGCATTGTCGAGCGAATCTTTCGGTGTACTTGATGGTTCCTGGAGGCTCTGAAGATGGGCTATGGATTCTTCTAGTTCCCGCTCGAGCCTGCTGATATGGTCTTCGGTTCGTGCGAGTTCGCTGCGGCGCGATTCAATTTGTTTTTTGACTTGCTGGCGTCTAGCTTCGAGCTCCTGGGAAATGGAGACCAAATAGTCCGAATTCTCTTTGGCCTGCTCGATCGCTTGACTAAGCTCTTCTTGAACTTGATTCTTCGCCGAGGCTCTGGAATTCGTGATGCTGATGACCAGCAAGAGGACCAGCGCACCGATAACGCACAGCAATACTGCAAGGAAAGGGAAAGTCGATGGGGCATAATCGTTGCCACGCGATCGTTTGCTCATCCCGCTTTTCTCGTTGAATGTGAATCGAGCTTCAATACAACGGCTTGAGCCGCTTGGTCGGCTATCTCTTCGGATTGCTCAGAAGTATCCTCGGCTTGCAGATCCCTGGCAGCTCTGCGTCGAACGGCTTGGCGCGACACATGTCCGAAACGCTCAAGCTGAGAGCTCAAGACCATCACCGCTTCCGTTAGGCTCAAGGCAGCTTCTTGGAATCGATCAAAGTGGGTCATGCGCTCCAAGGTTGACTGGATCGGTTGCTGCATGGCCTGAACCAATTGCGTCGAGTCCAAAAGCTTCTGCAATAACTCTGCGTTTCTGGTGACTTCCTGTTGCTGCCTCAATGCGAGCCGGGACTGTTCCGAGAGCGTCGTTTGCCACTGCTGAAAACGGCCATCGATCTGCTCAGCGCCCTGGCTTTGCAGGACCGTCAGTTGGGTTAAGCATTCTCGCATCGAGTCGCGATGCTCTGCCAGGGTGCTTGCTAAGGCTCGCTGAATCGTACCGAGCGACGTCTCGGTGGCCCTTGCGCTGGCAGTGGTCCATTCATTGTGGACTTGCGACACCGACTCTTGCCACAATTGCGTTTGCTGTTGCACGAGTCGCTGCATCGACTCGATGAGTCGATTGGCGACGAGTTTCAACGATGCCTCGACATCCCGGGTGTCGGAATGCTCCTGATCGGACAAACAGCGATGCATCGCCGAAGCTGTACCACGATCGATCGTGGCCAAAAAGGATTGCTCGGCACGCTGCACAAAAAACTGAATGAACATCGCGACCATGGTCAGTACAAGTCCGACGGCGGTCGTATCGAAAGCCACATACAGACCACTGGTCAGTCCGTTCATCGCCTCCTGAGATCCGCTGGCCAAGGCCTGGGCATCCATCTGCCCGAGGGTATCACTGATACCGATGACCGTACCGAGAAAACCCAACATAGGCATGGCCCAGCAATTGATCCGAACCATCGCATAGCTCGAATGCTGTGCATCGGCGTCTCGGTCAGCAAACTCTTGAATGTCCTCGTCCAGGCGTGCTGTCGAGCGACGCTCGACTTGTCGACTGAGCAATCGCCCCAGCCGCAAACCATACCAGGATCGAACCAAATGCTTCTTTTGAAGTTTCCACAACGATTCCAACGAGGTGGCTCTCTGGTATCCATCCATCGATGGATCCAAGTCCCATTCGGATCGATAGTCGACCCACTGCTCCAAGACCGGTTCGAGTTGGTTTACCAGACTCGATTGACGAGCCAACACCAGTAGTTTCTGAAAAAGATAGACTGCAGCCGTAAAGAATAGCCATGCCGAGGCGACGGCAACCCAATGGCACAGCGCATAGCGGATCACCAGAGGATGACGCAACGGGGGCAGAAGAATAGCAAAGTAGAACAAGCAACAAAGGGCCGTTCCGACCAGGATCGATGGCAGTAGCGGGATTTCGAAAGCCTGCTCGCACCGCTGATTTTTCTTCGACAACATCCTAGCTTCCTCGTTCCAGGCATCTTTGGCCTGCTGGTGTTCAAACCGAGCGACCCGTTGCTTCGAATCGCAACCGGGGTTTGTACCAATTTCTACTTGCCCGGCTCAATCCCAAGTCGCACTCAATGCAAGCATTAAATGCACTGAGCGAGCCACGAATGGGACTCGCTCAGTGGTTGTTCTCATAAGGTCGCAGGCACACTCCGCTGTGCCGTGGCCCAGACTTTAGCGGTTCACAGCGAAACCGAACGTCAAACCGGGCATGACGACTTGCTGATTGGTGTCGAGGTTGTTTCCTTGATTCAAAGTTGCCCCACGCCAAATGCCTTGGCCAAAGTAGATCATTTGGAAGCCGACCCGTAGATCGATGTGCTTGGTTGCACTGAAGGCTGCCTCGGTTCGCAGGTCAAAGCCGACTGGAGTTTCGTTGTTTCTTTGCGAGAAGAACGAGGTTCCGGTATGATCTCCGTCAGAGATAGGTTCATCGCCGACAGCGACATCGTCCGGATAGACCGTGGTTGTAACATACCGAGTGATTTCTTGGGTTTGGAACGTATGCCCAGCGAACACCTTGAAGTCCGACGAAAGGGTCCACCTGCGGATGTTTCGGAAGTAACGGAATCCGAGTTGTCCGAGGATCATATCGTTTCTGGATTGCACCAAGTCATTGGTGTAGACTTCGCCTTGACCGAGAATCTCCGTTGGATCCAAAGGGTCTTCAGCAAGGAATGTCCGGTAGTCGTCGCTTCGAGCCGTATCGACGAACTTGACATATCGCAAGCCGATCAGGGGTTCGAGCATACCGCCGTAGCGATAGGGCTCCATCCGCCAAGTCTTGTTGGCTTCGAAACTCGAGTAGTTCCCGACATTGATGCTCTGAACGACATCATAGGTTCGTTCCAAGGTGTACGGATCGTTATCAAATGGAGTTGGCCTGAAGAACGGGACATCGGAATCATCATCGATCTGAGCGTCGGTAAAACCGTTCAAACGCAACTGTTCGTAGCCGTGATAGACGTTTGGACCAGTGACGACTTGATAAGAAAACGCCCAGCCGCTTTCCTTTCGGTTCATCCAGCCAAAGTCCCAGCGGTTACCCCAAGTCGAATCCATCAGATAGGACTGACCATTGACCTCAGGTCGAGTCATACCGGTATAGATCCGGTCGTAGGTCAAGTACAACCCGTGAGGGGCTCGTTGCCGAGGAGACAGATCCTCGACATCTTGGAGCTGCATCGGTGCAAACAGCTGCCAATCTGGATCAAAGTCCACCGGCTGAGAGAACGGGTGGTAGCCACTGTCGGCAAACCCCAGCTGTCCAGCCATGGCGGCCGCCGTGAGTACAAATGTTCGCAAAGTTCGTTGCAAAATGGACATAGTCGATTTCCCACCCGTTCCTCGAAGTTCCAGCGTTTGGCCCCCTAGGTACCAAAACGCACTACATCGGTATGTGCTGGTAGTATCGGAACTGTCCATGCGTCGAATTGAGTCGGTTTAGGTAAAGCGTATCGAAAAATCGGGTGGAAACTTTGAAATCGATTCTCACCGATATGCCAGCATTTCCAGCGTTACGCTTAGCAAATCCCCTACATTCTCCAGCTTTTCAAGGATGCTACCGATTTCCCTGGTTGCTACAGTGTTACGCAGAGAATTCCAATTCCAGAACCCAGCGAGTATTTCACCTTGGCCAACCGACCTGAATCCTCTATCGATCTTGGTAGCCCACCCCCATCCTCAGGCAGAAGTTCGGTTTTACCTAGCGACGCGCGAGCCACTCAGGGAATTTGGTTGTTTATCGGATCGCTTGCGGTTTTCTTTATCTCAAGCATCCTGCTGTACGTGGTTTATATCGCCATGCGGGTTCAATCCCAGCACGCGATCACCCAGCGGATGAGCCTGCCTTGGAGCTTCATTCCTTCGACCCTACTGCTCATTGGAGTCTCGCTGTGCTTGGAATTGGCCTATCGGGCCGCCAAACGGGACCGATTGCTCAGGGTCAAGCAGATGGCAATAGGGGCTTGCATCATGGGTATTGGTTTTCTGTTCATCCAGTCCGATGGGATGAAACGACTGCTCGATGGGCTTGCCGACGCACCGACTCGCAACGAAAGCGCCTATGGATATACGTTTATCCTGGTCTTTTTGCATGCCGCGCACGTCGTCGGGGGAGCGATCGGTCTGTGGTGGACCGCAAGGAACGCACTTGCTAACCGTTACGATCACGAGCGAAACATCGGATTGAAGGTCTGCACCCTCTACTGGCACTTCCTGGATATTGTCTGGGTGCTGTTGCTCATCAGCTTTTGGATCGCATTGGTCTTGGTCAATGCAAAAGCCCCCGTCACGGGCTGATCGACACTTCGACTTGCAACTGGACTCGCTCGGATGCCAAAGGGACATCCTCTGGATCGATCTGAATCCAGACGGCAATCGAACGAAAGTCCGAGCGGGCCAACGGATTGGGCGAGCGGATCGAAGAGGCACCAACGACCCGATCGATGCGGCTGACTTTGCCACGAATCGCTCTGGATAACGATGCCGACTGCATCTGTGCGACTTGGCCGATGCGAACCAGTCCGACATCGGCTTCATGGACCTCTGCAACACAAGTCATTTGGGATAAATCGGCCATTTCAATCAGCGGACTAGCGGCGGTACGCTCTCCGGGCATAGCGTTGACTTGCAAGATCGTTCCTGACGCGGGTGCAAGCAGCGTGGCCTGATCGAGTTGCATTTGTAATAGCTCGATCTGTTTTTCCAGCGGTAGATACCCTGGATTAGCCTTTAGATCCTCTTGGGCTTGCTTGGCGCTTTGAAGTACCGACTGTGCTTGAGCAACAAGATCGGCAGCTGTCTGGGTCGCTTGGGTTGCTCCCAACAAGCTTCGATCGTACTCGGCTTGGGCGCTTATCTTCTGGCTTCGTTTGGCCTCGATCTCGATGCTCCCGACGGCCCCTCGCAAGCGAGGATTGTTTCGAATCGTTTCAAGACTTTGTATTTGCTCATCGAGGCTGCGCAGGATTTGAGACTGGCGGCCAACGAGCTGGAGATTCGATTCGGCTTGCTTTTGCATTTGTTCGGTCGAGCGAAGTTTCAACTGGGCTGTATCGACGGCCAACTGAGCCTCCCTCAAGGCGTTTTTGTAAAGCAAAATGGCATCGTCGAGTTTAAGTCGTGCGATCTGCAATTCGAGTGATTTGAGTTTTGCACTTTCGAAAACCACTAATGGTTCGGCTTGGGAAACAACCGAACCGATCTGGACCATTACCTCCTGGACTCGATCTCCCGGAAGGGCCGAGAGCCGCAAGATCCCTTTGGTCGGCTGCAATCGACCTTGGGCGACAATGCTACCTGTGGGAGGTTTAACCCCAGAGACCGACTTGCTCGAATTGCCCGAACCAGCAGGCGATTGCGAGTAAACCGCATTGAAACTTGCCCAGATCAATCCGCAGGCGATCACAACGGTAGGGAAAACCCGCAAAAAAAAGGGCAACTTCGCTGGCGACAGATTTTTTATAAAATGTCCGATTATCATTCCGTGGACGATACGCTTTGCAGACGGCAGAGCCGATTCTTTACCGGTGGATCTTGTGCAGGTGATACTTGGAGTCAAAACGACCTTTTTCTAGGGTAATTCGAGACTCGAACCCGCGAGAGGTTCCAGCAAAAAGATTACCAAAGAAATCTCAAACGATGGATGCCAAAACGCCATGATCCCCCGCACCAACGAGCGGGCCACGCAATTTGATCCGGCTACCCGATCGAAAATCTCTCTCGGACAAACTCCTTCGATCCGGGCTCAGGGGCTAAGCCACTATTTCGGAATCGGCGAACTGCGAAAACAGGTTCTCTTCGACAACGACCTGTCGGTCTACCCTGGTGAAATCCTGATCATGACAGGGCCCAGCGGATCGGGGAAAACAACCCTTTTAACGCTTCTTGGGGCCCTTCGCAGCGTCCAAGAGGGAGAACTCGAAGTCTTGGGCCAATCCCTCGTCGGAGCCAGCCCCCGAGCCATGGAAGAGTTTCGGCGACAGGTTGGATTTATCTTTCAAGCTCATAACCTTTTCGAATCTCTCACAGCTACGCAAAACGTCCGAATGGCTCTCGAACTGTGCCAACCCCATCTGTCTGCAGGGGAGCAACTGACCAAAGCCCAGAAGATCCTCCAAGCTGTCGGACTTGAAAACCGGATGCACCACAGGCCTAAACAACTCTCAGGTGGCCAGAAACAACGCGTTGCAATCGCCAGGGGACTGGTCCACGAACCGAAACTTGTTCTTGCCGACGAACCGACCGCCGCACTGGATGAACAAAGTGGACGCACAGTGGTCGAACTGCTGCAGAAACTCGCCCGAGAAAAACAAACCACCATCGTGATCGTCACCCACGACAATCGGATCCTCGATGTGGCCGACCGTATCTTGACGCTCGTCGACGGTTCGATCCGCAGCGATGCACTGGTCAAAGAAGCCGCGATCATCACTCAGATGCTCGCCCGTTGCAGAGTCTTTGAACAAGTGACTCCTCGGACGCTCACGCGAGTCGCAGACGAATTCAAAATCGAAAGCATCGCCGCAGGGCAGCAGATCATCCGCCAAGGAGACCCCGGAGACCGCTTCTACCTGATTCGCCAAGGCCGAGTGTCGGTGCGTCGAGGTCATCCTGAAGAGCAAGTCACAGAGTTGACCGAAGGTGATTTTTTTGGGGAACTGGCGCTGCTCTCCGGCCAACCGAGAAACGCAAGCGTCTGGGCCACCGAACCGTGCTTGCTCTACTGGCTCAATCAAGATCGATTCCGAGCGGCCCTTGCCGATACTCTCACCCTGGAGTCCGAGGTTCGCGAAGCGTACTTCGACCGTCAATAAGCCTCGCCCAAGCACTTACCACCTATCGCTTATCGGTTGCCTGCCTTTGCATCTTCAACCACCATCGCATCGTCTGGGTGACTTTGTCGGCCTGTTGGACATGTGCCCAATGATCCGTACTTGGAAGTGTCACGAGCGTCCAATCCTTGGACAGGTGTTCCCAAGTGTTGTTGAGGGCTGGAGCAAGCAAGGCTTTATCAGCCAATCCATGAAACTGCAAAACCGGCATTTGAATTTTGGGGATCTGCGGGATCTGATAAGGCTCCTTGGGGTAATTGCGGCGGTAGTAACTCATCAGGCCGTACATGGAGGATCTCGCAAAGGCCTCTTTGTAGAGTTCGCGATCCTCAGGAGTCTTTGTCGGAACGATGCTTGCAAGAATCTCCGCATTGAGAACTTTGTGCGAATCCTTGTTCTGAAAACTCCTTGCATACTGCGAAGCCTTGTGCTGCGCCGAATTCTCTCCCTGGAGCTCACGAGCCAAACAAGCCAAATGCGGTAAGTTGACGATCACCAAGTTTTCGACGATTTCCGGATGAGCCGCTGCAGTTGACCAACAGATCGCTCCTCCCCAGTCGTGGCCAACCAAGGTTGCCTTGGATCTCCCTTCGTTCTTGATCACTGCAAGCACATCAGAGACCAAGTACGACATGTCGTAGAGCTCCTCCGCTTCCGGCTTGTCGCTGAGGTTATAGCCTCGTGTATCGATCGCTACGAGAGTCGATTCATCCTGCAAGTGCTGTAACTGATGCCGCCAAGAGTACCAATAATCGGGAAACCCATGGACGAAAACCACCAGCGGCCCTGTTCCTGCTTTGACATAATGGATTTTTACCCCTTGGTTATCTGCATACTTGTGTTCGAGTTGGTCGATCCGAGTCTGGCCCAAAGACCTTTTCGTCTCTAGCCCTTGAGCAACGAAGATCCAACCCAGGACAACCACGAACCTCAAGCAACAAAACAGATTAAGTCTAGATAGGGAATGCATCTTGAACCTCCGGGTACTTTCTGAATCTTAGGGCTCTTGAGGGATCTTACAATTCATGCTCGTAATCGAAACGCGTTTAACATGATAAAACAGATTCTTCGTGTATTTTAGTGCCCACGGCGATTGCATTGGAACTGGCATGCTGCGTTCTCGTGCTCAGTGAAACGGTGCTCGTGCTCGAAAACGCGTGAATCGATTCAAGGCGATCGTCTTTTCAAGGAACCTGGAACCCCAGTAATTAGGGCGTAGGTCGACGACATCCCAACATGTCCCTTCGAGTACGACGAGAACCAGTAGCGTCAATTTTGAGCCAAAATAATTCCTGAAGAACCTAAAAAATTTTTCTGACCAAAATCGAGACAAAAACTCCTTTCTTGATACATTTGAGTCAGCCAGAGCCCCGAAGGGGCAAGTTGGCAACAAGTTGGCAATAAGTTGGAACTGTTGGAAACAGGGGTGCAAAGGGACCGTTGAACCCAAGAGCGAAACGAACTTCGCGTTGGTTTCTTCTTTCTGAAAGGTCCCTTGCTATGCTCGCAAAACTGAAAACCTACAGCCTCGTCGGTATCGATGCTGTTCCGGTGGATGTCGAAGTCGATCTGTCTCCATCGGCACTCCCTAAAACCGTGCTCGTCGGCCTGCCCGAACAAGCCGTCCGCGAAAGCACCCATCGGGTCGAACGGGCACTGGTCAACGCAGGTTTCCTTCGCCCCCACGATCGTATCGTGATCAACCTTGCTCCTGCCGAACTCCCCAAACAAGCTGCCAGTTTCGATCTGCCGATTTCTCTTGGACTCCTCGTGGGCAGCAACCAGATCCAGTCCGATCGGCTCAATGACTATGCCGTCGTTGGCGAACTTTCGCTAGAAGGCCATACCCGCGGTGTCAAAGGAGCCCTCTCGATGGCCATCGCAGCAGCCAAACAAGACGGGATCAAGGGCCTGTTGGTCCCTTCGTCGAATGCCAAGGAAGCCGCAGTGGTCGAGGAAATCGAAGTCATCCCCGTCGCAAATCTCTGCGAAGCAGCAGCGTTCATGGCTGGCACACTGGAGATCGATCCGGTTCCAAGTCGCCTGCAAGAGATCTACGATAGCTTTTCGAGATACGAACTGGACTTTGCCGATGTGCGAGGCCAAGAAATGGCCAAACGGGCTCTGACGATCGCCGCCGCAGGCAACCACAACCTCTTGATGATCGGTCCACCGGGCTCAGGAAAAACCATGTTGGCCAAACGCCTCTCGTCGATACTGCCAACCCTCTCGCCGGGCGAATCGATCGAAACGACGCGAATCTACTCGGCCCTCGGTAGGCTCCATACAGGCCAACCCCTGATGGTCCAACGCCCCTTCCGCTCTCCTCACCACACCATCAGCGATGCAGGTCTGGTAGGCGGTGGCAGCCCACCTTCGCCAGGCGAAGTCTCGATGGCCAACAACGGCGTATTGTTCCTGGATGAACTTCCTGAGTTCAACCGCAAAACGCTCGAAGTCATGCGCCAACCACTCGAAGACCGAGTCGTTACGATCTCACGTGCCATGCGCAGCACCACGTTTCCGGCAAACTTTATGCTCGTCGCGGCGTTGAACCCATGCCCATGCGGCTATCGAACCGACCCGCGTCGTTCGTGCAACTGCAACCCCACCCAAATCGAACGCTACATGGGTCGCATATCGGGCCCGCTTTTAGATCGAGTGGATATCCACATCGAAGTCCCCGCAGTCCCCTTCGAAGAACTTGCGCATGGCTCTGCTGGTACTAGCAGTCAAATCATGCGAGACCAAGTCACCGCTGCTCGGACGCTCCAACACCAACGCTTCAATTCATCGAAGACTCTCACGAACGCTCAAATGACCAGCCGCGAACTGCGTCAACATTGTCCGCTGGGAAAAGTCCAAACGCAGCGAATGAAAACAGCGGTCTCCGAACTAGGACTCTCGGCCCGCGCCCACGACAAAGTCATCCGCGTGGCTCGAACGATCGCCGATCTGGAGTCCTCCCCGCAAATCGAGCCGCATCATATCGAAGAAGCGATCCAATACCGCATGCTCGATCGGGATATCTTGGCCTAGAAGCTAAACCTTGACCGTCCAGGTGTCGCCACTGGCAAAGAGCTTTTGCAAATCCCCTTTGCCTCGCTGCTCGACGGCTTGGTCGATCTGACCGCGAACGGCTTGCTCGAACGTCTCATGCACGACGTTGCGGAAAACCCCAATGGGCTCAGGGAATTGCGGATGTCGCATCCGAGAAAGCAAATACACCAGTGCCGGGTCAGCTTGCTCATCGTGGAAGAGCAAATCGTCCTCCTTGACCTTGCCCTCGGCCAAGTTGACGACTTCGAGCGAAAATCCGTTGAGTCGAATTCCCTTGTCCTTGTCCTTGCCGAAAATCATCGGCTTGCCATGCTCGAGCTCAATGGTCGTATCGTCGCGAGTGGCCTTGTCCTGTGCATAACTAAAGGCTCCGTCGTTGAACACGTTGCAGTTTTGGTACACCTCGACAAAGCTCGTTCCGCGATGCTCGGCAGCTCGTTTGAGCACGGTTGCCAAATGCTTGATATTGCTGTCGACCGACCGAGCGATAAAGGTCGCTTCGGCACCAATCGCAATGCTGATCGGATTCAAAGGATGATCGACCACCCCCATCGGTGTGCTCTTGGTGATTTGTCCTTCGACACTCGTGGGCGAGTACTGGCCCTTGGTCAACCCATAGATGCGGTTGTTGAAAAGGACGATGTTCAAATCGACGTTGCGACGCAGCAGGTGAATGAAGTGGTTGCCACCGATACTCAGCGAATCACCATCGCCGGTGATGACCCAAACACTCAAATCAGGGCGAGCGAGTTTCAGGCCCGTTGCCACCGCAGGTGCTCGACCGTGGATCGAGTGAACTCCGTAGGTGTTGACGTAGTACGGAAAGCGACTCGAACAACCAATTCCGGAGATAAAAACGGTCTGCTCAGGTGGAATCCCAATCTCGGGCAAAACCTTCTTCATCTGGGCCAGAATCGAATAATCACCGCAACCAGGACACCAACGGATGTCTTGATCGCTTGCAAAGTCGTCGGCCTTTAGAACTTTCAGTGCTGTATTCATGGCGAGTTAATCGTTGGCTAAATCGTGTTTTGGGTCTATTTGGTGTGTTCGAGGATCTTGTCGTACAACTCGGAAACCGTAAACGGCTTGCCCTTGATCTTGTTGTAACCGATCGCATCGACCAGGTATCGACTGCGGATGAGCATTTGTAGTTGGCCCATGTTGAGCTCGGGGATCAAGATCTTCTTGTAACGACCGAGGATTTCACCAAGGTTGCTTGGGAAAGGATTCAAGTAGCGAAGATGTGCATGCGCGACACTCTTACCGGCAGCTTGAGCTCGCTGAACGGCCGTCAAACAGGCCCCATAAGTTCCACCCCAACTCAGTACCAGCAAGTCCCCGCTCTGGGGGCCTTCGACGTCTTGAGGCGGTAGCAACTTGGCCGCATTCGCAACCTTTTGTGCGCGGATATGCACCATCTTTTGGTGGTTCTCTGGATCGTAGCTGATATTTCCGGTTCCGTCCTCTTTCTCGATCCCACCGACGCGGTGCATGAGTCCCGGCGTGCCAGGGATTGCCCATGGCCTAGCGAGAAGCTCGTTTCGCAGATAAGGCTTGAACGGTCCGTCAGGATTGTTGCTTTCTTGCGGATGCCGGATCGTAAATGGAGCCAGCTTGGTCATGTCCGGGATCTTCCAAGGTTCCGCTCCGTTGGCGATGTAACCGTCGGACAAGACGACCACTGGGATCATCAGTTGCGTGGCGATCATCCAAGCGTCTTGGACGATGTCAAAGCAATCACCAGGACTGCGAGCCGCGAAGACCGGCAAGGGTGCTTCGCCGTTTCGACCAAACATGACTTGCAACAAATCGGCCTGCTCGGTCTTTGTCGGAAGCCCCGTACTTGGGCCGCCCCGCTGAACATCGATCACCAGCAACGGGAGTTCGAGCATCAGCGCAAGCCCCATGGCTTCGGCTTTGAGCGCGATCCCAGGACCGCTAGAGGTCGTCACGCCCATCTGTCCGCCATAGGAAGCACCGATTGCCGAGCAGACCGCAGCGATTTCGTCTTCGGCTTGGAACGTGCAAACGCCAAAGTTCTTGTAACGTGCCAGTTCGTGCAAAATGTCCGATGCAGGTGTGATCGGATAAGAAGCGTAGAATAGCTCCTTGCCGGATCGCTGGGCTGCGGCCAGCAAGCCCCACGCCAAGGCTTGGTTACCCATAATGTTGCGATAGATCCCAGGCGAAAGCTTCGCAGGTTCGACGTTGTAGGACTGGCCCAGGGCCTCGATCGTCTCACCATAAGCCCAACCGGCCCGCAGAGCCTTTTCGTTGGCCGCAGCGATCGCGGATTTGCCCGCAGAGAACTTGCCATGGATGAACCGCAATGTTGCGTCCATGTTGCGACCATAGAGCCAATAGACGAGCCCCATCGCAAAGAAGTTTTTGCATCGATCGGCTTCCTTGGTGCTCAATCCAAATTCGCTGACGGCTTCCTTGGTCAAACGAGTCATCGGAACTTTGATCAATCGATATTTCTCCATCGATGGATCTTCCAACGGACTGGTGTTGAGTTTGGCAAGCTTGAGATCTTTGTCTTCAAAGCTGTCGTCGTTGACGATCAGCAAGCCACCTTTGACCAAGTCGGCAAGGTTTGTCACCAAGGCCGCTGGGTTCATGGCAACCAGAGCATCGAGCGTATCGCCCGGGGTGTGTACCTCGTGCGATGCAAACTGGACTTGGAATCCCGAGACCCCAGCCCGCGTGCCGCGAGGAGCTCGAATCTCCGCAGGAAAGTCCGGGAACGTGGCGACATCGTTCCCTAATAATGCCGAGGTGTTGGTCAGTTGCTGGCCGAGTAGCTGCATGCCGTCACCGGAATCACCCACCAATCGCACGGTGATCCCACTGACAAACTCGACCGGTTTCTCGATCGTCGAAGACGCTTGGGTTGACATATTTCAATGGCTAATATTGCTTGAGGCCATAAGGGCAGACAGTGCGGGTTGTATCGATTCTTCGGGCGAAAAGAGTGAAGCTATTTTGGCAAAACTCAGATCGGTTGAGTATGTCAAATAGCCACAAATCCAACCCAGAGTTCCTAAATTTCCTCGTTGAACAAGCAAGCGACCGTCGCACTTGACCGTCAGTCGTTATTTTTCCACGTGGGAAGTTACAATCGCGAGCAGCACTTTTTCCCGGCTTTGCAGGAGATTACCCACGATTTCAAGGAACCTTTCGTAGATCCACCAGGAGCAACCGACCAAAAGCAGCATCAATAACAGAGCGATCGGAAGTTTTTGGCTAGAGGGAATCGCAAAGTTCACGCCGAATTCGATCGCCCAAGGAACAGAACACAGACCCATGAGGATTGGGATGATCGTCGAGAGCGCAATGTTTAAGACCACGGACTTCCAATTGAACTCCTTGGGCTGGAAGCCTTGAGCCGCCATCGGAAACGGTGCAAGAATCGAGATGATATTCGAAAGGATTAGATACAGGGGCAGGTAAGCGAAAAAAGCGATCGAAGCTTCGAGGGCTCTTAGCCAAGAATACTTCCATAGCAGATTCGTCCCGATCATCGCCGTAAGGCCGATGGCCAAAACCATTACCCCGAAGGTCCAATTCCTTCCTCGCAGGATCTCAGATCTAGGCAATGCCGAGAGCACCCAGAACCGAAATCCTGAACGATCAAACCCAAAGATGTTGCTTGCAAAAGAGGAACCAAGGAAGGTTGAAAAAACCGTAAACGCTAGAAGGTAAAAACCTTGGTACTGCGTTCCGCTTGGCAACCGGTATCCCAAGGACATGGGAACTTGCACGGGCCTATTTTCCTCAGGCGATTTTTCGACGACCGAGGGGTTCGGATCCTCGGAGACCTCGGCAACCGGCGGGCTAGGTGGTTGCACGCTGGGGGACTGTGCCCAGGGCTTCTGGCTGAAAATCAAAACAAGAAACAGCGGTTGAAGCAGGGGTATGAGCATCGCGAGCTTTAGCTGCGGTGATCGCCAAAAGAGAGTCCAAGTGATCGCGGCAATCGCAGAGGCTTGCTGACCCAGGCCCGGAAAAGTCCGTTCCGTCCAACGCAACGAATCAGTTTGCAGCGCTGAAGTGGCCGAAGCAGAAGGACTGCCGCGTGCATCCTTGGGCCGCTTGTTGCTTGACACTGTGTCGGTGTCGAAACCGTTTTGATAATAAAGCCTTGTCATGCGATAATTCGCTTGAAGCGACCAAGCGGAAATGAGCCACATGCAAGGCAACCAAATCAGTGACCATTTGCCCAACAAGGACATGCCAGAGAAGATGTCAGCCAACCAAAAAAATGGACATATCGAATCGAGCAACTGAGCCCAATACAAGACATTTCCACCTTGTCCAAGCCGACGGATGAGGAACGAGGACATCGAAAATGCGATCCCGATAAACGACAGCAGGATCGGGACGATGGTCATCATCAGCTTACGAGTTTTTGGATTCGAAATCCAAACGATGATCTTTCCCTGCAGGTGCGATGTAAGCGCTGCGACCATCAATGCCATCGATATGACCGGCACAACTCTCCACAGACCCATGAAGCCTTCGATGACGCAACTACCCAAGGCCAAGCCTAGTCCTGATGCGAGGAAAAAAAGGATTGGAAGATTGATCCAAGTCAGCAAAAAGTTGAACGCAAAAACACTCTCGGGTGGGATCGGCAAGTGCATCAAGCGTTGCAGCGAAAATGCGTCTCCACGGATCATCTCGTTGGCCAAACCGATGATCCAAAAGAATGCAAAAACTCCGCACAATGCGTTCCAGGCTCCCATCGAAGCCATCGTTTTGCCGCTAGCCACTGCGCTAGCCAGAAACACTCCACCAGCAAACAAAGCTAAAAAACAGAGCAGTAACCCCAGGACAGTCACAACAAAAAAGACCGAACCGAGCCACCGGCTAATGATCGCTTCCTTCATCCAGCGATTGAGCCGACTGCGCCAATAAGCGTTAACCAACGCATTCCACTGATGGAACTTGTGGGAAAAACTATCAAAATCAGGCTGTGTCGGCTTCTTGTTCTCTGGACTCTCGTCACTCATGACCCTTGCTCCGATGTGAGCCAATCGAGCCTTGCACCCTGTGCCTCGATGAGTTCCGCACCCGTGGCTTTGATGAATGCGTTTTCGAGTGATCCTCCTTCGACCAAATCCGCCAAAGACGATTGAACGACCAATTTGCCCGAAACGATAATCCCTACATGCGAACAAAGACGCTCGACGATCTCCAGTACGTGCGACGTTAAAAACACCGTTCCACCGCTGGCGGTAAACTGCAAGAGCAACTCGCGTATGGTTCGCGAAGCCACCGCATCGACACCTTCAAAGGGTTCGTCCAAAAAAAGGAGTTGTGGTCTGTGGATCAAAGCCGCCGCCAACGAAAGCTTCTTGCGCATCCCATGAGAAAAGTCCGCCGATACTTTCTTTGGGTCGTCCTCTAAATCCAGTAGAGTCAAAAGTTCGCTAGAGCGTTGGCGGATCGTTTCGCGAGCTAACCCATGGATTCGTCCCACAAAAGTCAAATACTCCATGGCTGTTAAGTGATCGAATAAGGCAAGGTTCTCTGGGATCACCCCAATAGATCGCTTGACCTCTAAACTCTGCTTCGGATCGAGCATATTCCTGCCCAAGACTTCGACGAGCCCCGAGGAGGGTTGCAAGAGTCCTGTGAGCATCTTGATCGTTGTCGATTTGCCAGCACCGTTTGGCCCCAGAAATCCGTAAAAGGTACCGCTCAAGACATCCAGGTCGACTTGGTCTACCGCTATCTTCCCTGAAAAACTTCTACTGAGTTTATCGGTGCGTATCGCAGAGACCATTTGAAACTCCCCCGAACTCTCCTGCCGACCCAATAAGGCCATCTTGCGCAACGTCAGAATCTCTAGCGGATCCAGTACTCCGATTGCTCACGTATCGTCTTAAGCCAATCGACTGCCGTATGGGGCAGATCGTGCTGATGAGTATAACCAAAATGCTCCATAATAGCTTCGTCGTGGTAGACCACGACTGACATGGCAATCAGCAAAAGGTAGGTCGCAACGTTCGCCAATCGAGACTCGCCAAAGAACTTCAAAGCCGTTCCAAACGAATGCTTAAAGACATACTTGCCCCGCCGAAACTCCACCGACCACAACTCATCGAGCAAGATATGGGACATAAATCCAACAAAAACCGCGACCGTTTTGAAAAGCCTCGGATGAATATTCTCCGATGCCGACACCAAAAAGACAAAAAGCGCCGCGATGAATGCCGCCGGCAAACTATGCCACATCCCCCGATGGACGGTGTAACGACGAAACAATTCGGCGATCCCGAACCTTAAGAAAAAGTAAATCACACCGGTGACCACCAACATCATCTCGTGCGATAGACCGACCCGCTCGAGCCGATCGAGCATGAGCATCGGAACAAAAGCCGCCGCAAATGCCACCGCTTCCCGCAACGGAATCCCAGAATCGCTGTCCAAATCCGGAAGCATGCCACTGACCGAGCAAAGCCCACCGGCAATCAAGCAACTTTCCCAAGGCATTCCGGATTGATAACCACCTGCCCCAAGCAACGCACCAGCAAGGGTGCTGACGGTGATGTGGGTTTTGAAATCCGCCATGAATCTCTCCGCCGCTTGCTTGCCACAACGCAGCCTCGGGTATCCTCGGGGTAGGGTAGGTGACGCTGGTCGATGCAGCCGTCGTTACAATAGGTACATTCGCTCTAATGCTATTAGCATTTTCGCTCGCACCTGACAAGACAGTTCTGATTTCGGGCCTTTGCAACCGCCAGCGAATTTGCCAACTAAGCTCCAATGCTGTCAAAAAGTGCTCTTTTGTTGCCCCGTGGCGAATTGATACAACAATTGCTGGTATTAGCGAGTAGTCCCTTCAATGGTTCCTAGCAACGGTCCTAACGCCATGCAAACTTACGACATCATCATGCTGATCATCTTGGCCTCGGCCGCGATCTTCGGTGCGATCAAAGGCTTTGCCTGGCAAGTCGCTTCGCTTGCATCGATCGTTGTGAGTTACTTCGTTGCTAATTACTTCAGGCACGATGTGGCAAAACACATCAACGCTCAGCCCCCGTGGAACGTCTTCCTGGCAATGCTCTTGTTATACTTCGGAACCAGTCTTGCAATCTGGCTTGTCTTTCGCATGATCAGCTCTTCGATCGATAAGATTCGACTCAAGGAGTTCGACCGTCAACTCGGTGCAGGTTTCGGACTCCTCAAAGGTGCTGTTCTATGCTGCATCGTCACGATGTTCGCTATGACGCTCCTAGGCCCAAATCAAAAAACGTTCATTGCAAGGTCGCGAAGCGGGCAGTACATCGCCCAAGCTCTCGCGCATGCAGGATCGATCATGCCCCCTGAGGTCAAAGAAGTCATCGGCCCGTACATCGCCAACGTCGAACGGCAACTTGAACAAGGTCGTGCACCGGAGGGTTTCCCTGTACCGCTGGATTTCCAAGGTGCCAATGGCACTAGCCTTGGAAACGATCTGATGCGAGGCATCGGGCTCGAAGGCGCAAATGGCCAAAACCGAAATGGTCAACCTGCATCCAACGGTGGGATTCTCGAAAGATTTTTGGGAACAAGCCCCCGGGCCGCACCAGCTCCGCAGTCTGCACCAGCTACGCAGTCTGCACCTTTGAATTTTCCACAAGCAGCCCAACCCTCGGGTAGCACCAATACTTGGTATGGCAACGATATCCTTCCAACCGCACCAGGCGCACCTCCTAGGCAACCCCTGCCAAGTCCCCCAAACCAGCCCTACCAACCCAATCAGGGCATCCCCGGTGGGACACCTGTTCTCCCTCCATTGCCCTTTTGACTCCATTACCCTTCTGAGTTCTAGACAAGCCCACTGGGTCAACTATCATCAGGGTTCGTCTTGGCCGCTATCGACATAGCGGAACCAGGAAACAATCGCAGCCCCCACATTCTCTCTAGGAGTCTCTGCTCATGCGTACTTTTGCTGGCTTGCGCGTTGGTCTTCTTGCCTTGTGCACCGGACTTGTTGGTCACTCGTCGAGTTATGGCGATGAGCGTGAGGATATCAAACTTCGAATTCAGGAAATTAAAAAACAAGCGGCTCAGTTGCTCGAAGAGGGTCGCAAGGACAAAGCCGCTGGATTGATGCGTGAGCAAGAAGAACTCATGGGCATACTCAGACGCATGACTGGGGAAGGCAGAGCCGAAGGCCGAGGACCAAGCCCAGAGCAAATGGAAAAGTTTGAAAGAGCCATGCAAAAGGTAAGGCACTTGCGGATCGCTTCGGAGCATCTCAAGCAAGCCGATATGCACGATATGGCTTTGGAGTTGATGCGACAGGCCGAGGGCATCGAACAGGATTTACGAAATGCAAAAGAGAAGATGGCCGGCCAAATGAGAGATCCAAAGGGACCAGAGGGCAGGGGACTCGACGATCGGCTCAACAGCATGCAACGAGAGCTCGAAGAACTCCGCAACCAAAACCAGCAACTGCGCATGATGATCGAGAAAATCGCAAGTGGTCTTCGACAACCTAAAGTCAACGATGCGCCCGAATCAAATCCCAAGAAGCCGCAGATAGATGACAGGATGGTCGCGTTTGCCAAACGATTGATTGATAGGCTAGACAAAGACAAAAGTGGATTTGTAACCTCGGATGAATGGACGACAGCCGACCCCTCTTTTTCGGACGTCGACATCAACAAAGACGGGAAGGTCAATCTAGAGGAATACGCCAAGTACCGAAAAGACCTGTGGGTCAAGTAAGCTTCTGATTTAGTTGGGCAAATACAGCACACTCGGGTGCGGAAAACCTAACTTTTTATCGACGATGTTGTAGAGAGGCTTACCCGCCAGATAACGCCTGAGATTCTCGCAGATCAATCGTGTCGAATCGTCATAGCGAGGGCCCGACTGAGCTCCCACGTGAGGCGTGATGAGCACATTCGGGTGAGCATAGAGAGGACTCTCGGCAGGCAAGGGTTCGACGGCTGTCACATCGAGTCCGGCTCCAGCAAGCTGACCGCTATCAAGCCCGTCGATGAGATCCTTCTCGTTGACGCATTGGCCGCGAGCAACATTGATCAAATAGGATCCCTTAGGCATCGCATCGAAAACGCTTCGATCAATGATCCCGCGAGTCGATGCGTTTAATGGTAGAGTCAAAATGAGAATCTCAGACCAAGCGGCTAGGTCCAGCAGTTGCCTGTGGGGCAACAACTCCTGTACCTGCGTGGGCTTGTGTTCGGGAAAATAATCCGTCGCCCGGATCGTCACTCGAAATGGTTCCAGCACTTGAGCCAGTCGCCTGCCATTGCCTCCAAGTCCTACGATGCCTATGCGTTTGCGATGAAGATCTGCCGTGAGCCTTCGTATAAACTCGCGATTTTGTTGCTGACGATAAAAGACGGGGATCCCTCTGAGGAGCCCCAAAAGCAACGCCAGGGTCTGCTCGGCTACTTGGTCAGCAAACAAGCCCGACGCACTGCAAACGACCACAGGGGAATCGATGATCGAGGGTGCCAAGCAATGGTCGAGTCCGGCAGCCGATGATTGAATAAACTTGAGCCTGCCGCTTTTTGCCACGCGATCCCAATCCACAGGGACTTTCGCATGCCCGACAAATAGATCGGCTTGATGGATCAAATCCACAATGGTCTGCTGATCTGCAACGAGCAGTTGATATTCTGGAGCGGACTCCTGAATCGCTTGTAAATGCCGATCCTCGACGGGATAGCAAACAACCAGTTTCTTCATTAGGCCAAATCGCGATCTTCGAACAGCAACAAGCCCAATAAGGTGGCCATCAGGAAGTACATCACCGTGTAGAGCAATACGCTAGCCAAAATGCTCCAAGGAACTTGGATATCCGAGTCGATGGCCGCTTCCATCGAAAACAGGCTCAGATTGGGAACGGCCGCCGAAATCAACTGGGAGAAAAACTCCACAAGCGGCAATCCACCTTCAGCACTCGCAACGATCGTCGGAGTTAGGTGTCCTAGCATGTAGATGGCAAAGCAAATTGCGAAGTTCGCCACGAACGAGAGGCGAGTTCCCAGGGCAACCGAAATGGCTCCGATGACAACTGCCTGAAAGAAAGCCATGGCCAATCCTGGGATCGTTTGCATCATTTCAAAGTGGCACTGACGCCAATCAGGTTGTTCGAGCGACGATTCCCGAGCGTCATAGATGGGCTTGTAAGCGACCGCCAGGAGTTCAATCGAGCCGAGAACCATAAACATAAACAGAACGATCCAAAATACACCGAGCATTTTGCCGACAATAAACGACCGCCGGTGAACCGGTTTGCTCAGGAGTGTCAGTGCCGTGCGTCCTTCAATCTCTTCGTTGACCGAAGTGCTAGCCGACCAAACCGCTTGGAATGTGCAGGCCACAAGGATCAGGGTGATTCCGTTCTCCTTGAGGAATTTGATATCCTCACCGAACGTGATAAACGGAAGGAACACAAAGAGCAAGATGGCTATGCCGACTAGAACCATCAGGAACAGGGGAAGCGGTTGAGACAACTCGCTTTTGGCCGTGGCTAGTGCGATCGCCGATGCCTTCGGTGCTATGGCTTGCATCAAGAAAAACAGCAGGCCAAAGAGCAAGACGAATAGGCCTGCAAGCAGGAATGTACCCGACTGGGGAACCGCTGGCGATGAACTCAATACGACATTGAGTTTTGCGTCGCCGATTTCTTGGTTCTGAACCCAAACTTCCGCAGCCTGCGACAAGGGTAGTGGGCATTTCTCCGCACCCATGGATCGATCCCATGAGAACTCGACGCCGTTTTCAACTTGAAAACCTGGGACTCTGAAATCGGCGATCGATGGGCCATCCCCAATGAGCAGATTCTTGTCCGACATGAGTTGAATCCCAAGAAGATTCTTTGAATCGTATTTCAACGGGATCGAGACAAACTTGGCCTCAGCCTCCGACACGATCCCTGGGATCACGAAACTCTCTTCTTTGGTACCTGGATTGGCGTTCAGAAGTGAGTCGACGTAGAACGAAAGGCTCGAGAAGGCATCGCGGGGCGATTCGACCAAGAAACTCGATGCAAGTCCTACGATCGAAAGAAAGCTAAGAACGCAAAGCATGTAAAAGCCAACACCGTCGGAAATCAGCGATTTGAGTTCCAGCATGAAGCGTCGATTCGAGCAGTAGAAAACCGCCCACCAAAAGACTCCAAAGAGCAACCCCAGCGCCAGGGCAAAGAGGATAAACTCGTCGCGTAAAAACTCACGCGTGCCCCTCTCGTAAAAAGCCCCGCTGATGAATCGACTCGCTAGAACGGTCGAAACCAGCGTCGCAATTCCCGCTACCGCGTGAACTACCCCGGTGCTGCGAAGGGTGTCGAGCAGCGGAATCTTCGAGAGCAAGTAGCAAAGTCCCAGAAAAGCCCCCAGGGCGAGCAGACCAAAGATCACACCGATTCCCAAGAACCAAACAGGCGTCAGCCATCTTGCCATCCAGAAGTCCGTCACACCCAGGATTCCGGGCATGATTTTTGGCAAAAAGTCATTGGATAAGCTTGGAAGCATGGCGGGTCAAACCGTTAGAAAAGTCTGGAATTTGGGCGGTCAAATAGCAACAATCACCGTCGATGGTACGCTTCCAAAGCCTATCCGGTTCGCCACGGGCCTCTGGCCAGAGAGAAGTTTTTTGGCGGAATATCCGTTACAATCGCGGAGTTTTCGTGCAAGATAGATGAGCAACAGTTCTCCTGATGCTCAATCCTTTTGATTCCTTCCCGCGTTTTCCGCCCAACAAAACAAGTACCCGATGATGAATCTTGATTCGTTGCTTCTCCTGGCCCAAAGGGGTAATCAGGTCAGCCCTCAAAGCGCCCTTTTGATCGTACTGCTTATCTTCGCAGGTCTTGCTGCACTGGTGTGCCTCGGTTTGCTTTGGAATTTCGGAAGCCTCTGGGTGCAAGCCATGATGAGCGGGGCGGACGTTTCTATGTCGAGCTTGGTCGGCATGTACTTCCGACAAGTTCGTTCGTCGGTGATCGTCAACGCTAAAATCATGGCCGCCCAAGCCGGTTTGGATATCGATCGCCGTGCGGGGATCAGCACCGAGAGGCTCGAAGCCCATTACCTTGCCGAAGGGAATGTGATGAACGTGCTCAATGCGATTATTGCAGCCCATCGCGCGGGGATCGACTTGGACTTTGATCGCGCTGCCGCAATCGACCTTGCAGGCCGCGATGTGCTCGATGCTGTCAGAACCTCCGTTCACCCACGGGTGATCGATTGTCCCGATCCCCGCTACAGCCCAACTGGGTTTCTTTCGGCGATCGCAAAAAATGGGATCGAATTGAAGGTCAAAGCCCGAGTGACAGTTCGAACCAATCTCGAACAACTCATCGGAGGTGCGACCGAGGAGACCGTTATCGCTCGGGTAGGTGAGAGCATCATCAGTTCGATCGGTTCTAGCGAAACACACCTTGCGGTTCTAGAGAATCCTAATCTCATCGCTCGCACTGTTCTCAAACGAGGTTTGGATAACCAAACCGCCTTTACCATCGTTTCGATCGATATCGCACACATCGAAGTCGGCCAGAACATCGGGGCTCGACTACGAGCAGACCAAGCCGAAGCAGATGTGCGTATGGCGCGAGCACAAGCCGAACAACGGCGGTCCGAAGCGATCGCACAAGAACAGGTCATGAAGGCCGAAGTCGCAAGGAACCGTGCCAACTTGGTCTTGGCCGAAGCGGAAGTTCCCAAAGCCATGGCCTCGGCATTCCGGAGCGGCCATTTCCAAAGCCCTGAAGAATAGTCCATTTACTTGCAATTGCCTTTCCACCTCTCGGTTCCGCGGAGCCCCTCATGCGATTTGTTTTCCCGTCGGCCCTTGCTATCGCCCTGTTTTGCTTATCGGTCATGACATACGCACAGTCCCCCATCCGCGTCGGAGTCATCGGTCTGGACACCTCGCATGCAGGTGCGTTTTCCAAGATCATGCGAGAGGCGCCAGCCAATAGCCCCATGGCAAGATTGAAAATCGTGGCTGCATTTCCTGGAGGCAGCCCCGATATCCCATCGAGCATCGATCGGGTTCCCAACTACACCAAGGAGTTCCAAGCCCAAGGCATTGAGATCGTCGATTCGATCGATGCACTCTTGGAAAAAGTCGATGCGGTGATGCTCAACAGCCTCGATGGACGCAAACACCTTGAACAAGCTTATCCCGTCTTTAAATCCGGCAAGAGGGTTTTTATCGACAAGCCACTTGCAGCCGATCTGACCGATGCAATTGCAATTGCCAAGCTTGCCGAGCATTACAAGACAACTTGGTTCACATCCTCCTCGCTGCGATTCACTCCTACGGTCTATCGATATCGGGAAAAGTCCGATCGAAAGATTCTCGGAGCCCAAGCTTGGAGCCCTTGCTCGCTCGAAGCACACCATACCGATTTGACTTGGTACGGCATCCACGGAGTTGAGGCTCTCTTTACGGCCATGGGGGTAGGATGCGAAGAAGTCACTCGAACCAAGACCGAGGGGACCGACGTGGTCGTAGGTCGTTGGAAGGATGGCCGAGTCGGAGTTTTTCGTGGCATTCGTGCTGGAACCCAAGGTTATGGGCTAACCGTCTTTGGCGCAGACTTTTTAGAGAACGATGCCAAGTACGAGGGCTACGAGCCGTTGGTCGTTGAGATCGCAAAATTCTTTGCGGGTGGAGAAGTTCCCGTGTCGAGTCAAGAGTCCTTAGAAATCATGGCTTTTATCCAAGCGGCCCAGCAATCGAGCGATTCCAAAGGGATCCCCGTAAGCATTCAGAGCGTTATGGAAAAAGCTACCGAGCAAGCGATCAAAAAAATCCAACCGATGATCCGATAATCGTATTGTTCAACCGCTGTCGATTGTTCAACGGCTGTCCTCAGCCGTTTTCCGACAAGCTTTAGCTTGACGTTGCTTTCCAGCACTTTCAGACTCGCCTCGCAAGCTCGGCACAGGGACGATTGAGGACAATCGTCGAACACTATTGTTCAACGGCTGTCCTCAGCCGTTTTCCGACAAGCTTTAGCTTGGCGTTGCTTTCCAGCACTTTCAGACTCGCCTCGCAAGCTCGGCACAGGGACGATTGAGGACAATCGTCGAACACTATTGTTCAACGGCTGTCCTCAGCCGTTTTCCGACAAGCTTTAGCTTGACGTTGCTTTCCAGCACTTTCAGACTCGCCTCGCAAGCTCGGCACAGGGACGATTGAGGACAATCGTCGAACACTATTGT